>JAEEGF010470848.1_pt1 | contig 41648 bp, 29 predicted proteins | sample 9134171 | NCBI WGS metagenome assembly JAEEGF01 (sample SAMN16246542, study PRJNA631951) | gut metagenome | biome: gut microbiome; feature: rumen; material: AP-attached | host: Bos | place: Iran: Karaj | collected 2018-10 | reverse complement strand
CCGGATTGCCTGATGAAGATAACGTTCCGGAACCACCTGTTCCCATTCCGAACACAGAAGTGAAACGGATCAGTGCCGATGGTAGTGTAGCATTCGCTATGTGAGAGCAGGTCATCGTCAGGCATGTTTTTTAGGAAAAGGGAGCCTCGGGGTTCCCTTTTTCGTTTTCTGGCTTCATAAAATTTCCTCAAAGCGCCGCCGGGGATCACAGAGACCCCAGGTGGCGTTTTTGATTTTTACGAGTTATTTAGAACACTTTTTTTCTGACGGAAAAAACGGCGTCAATTATAACTATACCGGATGACAATAATTTTTGAATCCGTAATGAATGGGGTTAGAAAGTACGAGTGATTAATTTGTACCTTGTGCCGTATTATCTCGTTATCATTTTGCGGATCCTTCGATCAGTTATGGATCTTTTATTACAGCCATCTCCGTGATTTATAAAAGAAACTATAAATATTTTTTTTACCTACTCTTGCATTCTAATTCCCGTTAATATATCATAAAACGCATGCGTACCAGCATTGTGGTTTGCATCGAAACTGGCTGATAGTCATGTTTGATTGCTGTTGGCACCGTATATTTTTTATTAACTGCACATAGAGAATGTAGATTTTTATGAATAACAAATTTTCCGTAAAGAAGCCGGGGAACAATAAATGGAACCAGGAACGCCGGCTCGAGTTTATTGATTACCGACTTTGCTGGGCTGGGCATATCAATCGAGCAGATCTGGTTTCCTTCTTTGGCATTTCCATTCCGCAGTCTTCTCTCGATCTTTCCCGCTACTGCGAAATGGCGAAGGACAATCTTAAGTATGACAGGCATTCCAAAATCTATCGCAGAAGTCCCAAGTACAAGCCCATTTATCCCATCTGTTCCTCTGAGTCCTACCTTAATGATATTCTGATGAAGGCTCAGGGCACTCTGAACCCGACCCGGGATTATCTGGAAAAGGCTCCTAACATTTCCTGCTTCATGCCTCCGAGACGGAAAATTAATTTTGATGTTCTTTCCATGATTGTGGACTGCATTCTGAATCAGAAATCCCTGGAAATCTCTTATCAGACCATGAACAGCGAGGATCCTGAAAAGAGACGCATTCACCCGCATGCTCTTGGCTTTGACGGCATCAGATGGCATATCCGCGCCTTTGACGACAAGCATTCCGAATTCCGCGATTTTGTGCTGTCCCGTATTTATTCCGTAGGCAAGCCTGAAGAATCAGACGTGGATCCTAACGAGGACATGAAGTGGAATTTTGTGGTTTCCCTGAAGATCGGCCCTAACCCGAAGCTTACTCCCAGCCAGCAGAAGGCCATTGAAATCGACTATGGCATGGAAAACGGCGAAGTGGTTTATAAGTGCCGGCAGGCTCTCCTGTTCTATACTCTCCGTCTCCTGCGTCTGAGCCCGGATGATGATGTGGATAATGATGATCCGAAGAAGAATCAGATTATCCTTAAGAATAAGGATGAGATTTTCATGCTTCTCAGAATGTAACCTGAAAAGATTGTTCTGATCTTATCGGCAGTCCCTTCAGTGAAAGGGGCTGTCTTTTTTTTGGTATAATAGCCCCCGTTCCGGGGTACCGGATATTATTATCGTTTGTGGAATTAGCGCTATGCCTTCTTATCAGGATGAACGTGTGTCATATTTGAACCTGACAAATCCCATGCATCTTTTTGCAGTCGGGTTCGGTATTGGCCTGAAGTTTAAAGCACCCGGCACTATGGCCTCTCTCTTGATGCTGCCGGTATGTCTGCTGTTTATCCAGCTTTCTCTTCTGATTAAGGTTCTTCTGGTCCTGGCGGTTCTGGCTCTCTGCCTGGCGGCCTGCAAAAGCGTTATTGACCTTATCGGATATGAAAACAAGAACAAGATTGCCTGCGATGAATTTCTGGGGATGCTGGTCAGCGTGATGTTCCTGGGAGCGGACGAATGGTTTCTGGCCGTGGTGGCGTTTTTTCTGTTCCGCTTTTTTGATATGATGCATCCCTTTCCCATTTCCTGGGTGCAGAAGAGGATCCCTTCCTTCTGCGCCGTGGTGGCAGATGATTTTTACAACGGACTCCTGACAGCTCTCAGTACCTGGATTATCGGCATGATCATTTCCAGTAACAGCTATACTGCAGGTTTTTAATTCTTCCCGAACATAAGAAAAGCCGGAGCATGAACTCCGGCTTTTTAGCGCGTTATCCTGTTGCTATCCTGAAAAATCGCTTCTGCTGCCTTGATCTGTTCTCCCGCTCAGCAACGTATTTTCCTGCTTAGAAATCCGGAATCACCGGGACATATTTGCTGCTATCCACAATTTCAGTCAGAGATCTTTTGCGATTGCCTTTTTTGACCCGGGGTTTCCGGGGTTTTTTGATCACCTGACTGCGGTAGGGGCGGCAGAAGTCCTGCAGTGTTCTCAGACAGATCTGATAAGGACATTCGTTCTGGATTTCCCGGGCCAGATCCACGCAATTGCCCTCCAGCTTGAGAAAGCGCTTCATAATAAGCTGCTCATTGTCTACCAGATAGCCCTTGAAGCCCAGATGCCGGCCGTCTTTTCCGACGCGCTGGCCGCCTGTGGCATTGACATATTTGTAAACAGTATTGCGGGAAATATTAAGCATTTTGGAGATGCCAAGGATGGAAACTCCAGCTTCCTTCAGCTGTTTTATCTCTTCTTGTTGTTTAGGTGTAAACATCTCTTACGTTCTGTCTTAGTTAGATTTTGTAAAAAGCTTTCAAAACCAGTAAGCCAGAGTTTGCTGCTCTAACTCATTGCAAATATAAACCATATGAAAATAATTTCAAAGTTCCGGAGAAACCATTATCCGTCATATGGACTTTTGAAATTAAATTAAACCGTTCTAATTTATCAGAGCTGGCGCTTGCTCCTCCTTATGGGTCATGCTGACAGCGGCTGCCTGAAAAAGCTCGCTAACTGTCAGAATAGTGAGTTTCTGCCGGGCTACCTTTTTTAATTTTACATGAAGTATACCGTGAGATATAGCTTTTTTTGGGATTTTTTTTAAAAATTAACTATAAGTTATTAATGAGTGTTCACAATATTGCGTTAATTTGTCACTTTCTCCCCCCGGGGTTTGCTTCCTCCGGAATACTTGTTTCACGCCCCGGATATTCCGGGGCGATCTCCTTCCATGCCTTATGGCGCGGACTCTGCGGGGAGTTTCAGGAAAGGGCGGGAGGAATGCGGCGCCGGCGGGGATGAAAGAGGCCGGTTTCCGCTGATAAACCCGGGTTGCAGGAGCCGGAAGCGGAACACGGCCTTTCTGTTCCATGATAACGGCGGCGCGGTTAAGGACGCATCATCAGGTATTGCCGTTTCGGAGGAGACGCCCCTAATATACCGGGTAGGAAGCTCCGTTTGCGGGATCAAAGGGGGAATGGGATTCCCTGATTACGGTTTTGAAGAAATCCATGGCCCCCGGAACATCGAAGTTTCTGAAGCCGTAGGCCTTTTGGAGGAGCTCCCGGCTCAGGAAGCGGTCATACTTTTCAAACTCAAGGTTGCCTACGGTTTTGGCAAGCTCTGTTTCATGAGGCGGCGCGGTGTTCAGTATGGCCTGCACGGTATCCTTGAATTTCAGGCTGGTGATCCTGGGAATGAAAATCGCGCTGCCGATTTTTTTGGCATGAGGGATGTCATGCTTCTTCAGGATCTGGACGATGGTCTGCATGATGCGATCCCCCTTCCAGGGCAGAAGGTAAATGCCGTTGATCCCCACGATAAAGCGGTTTTCAAAAAGGTTGAGCGCCTGAAAGTGCTCCCGCCCCTCTTCAAAATGCTTGCAGGCTGCCCGGTTCAGGTAGGGGAGGGGCTTTTCGGAGGTATAGAGCTCCAGCATCTTTTCCCGCACGCCGTCATGAATGCGGCCGCCATTGCCGTCGATAATGAGGGGCTCCGCGTCCTCCTTGCAGCTTTTCACGTAGATTTCATGCTTTTCATCACTGAGGAATATCACTTCCCAGCCCTTTCCGGCAAAGAGGAAGGTGTCTCCCACCTCCAGAGGCTGATTCAGGGGAATGGTGCCGATCTTCTGGCCGTCATTGTCAATGGTGTATTCCTCCTGAACCTTGAAGGCGCTGTAGAAGTTGTAGTTGGAGAGGAGCTTTTCACCGCCGACGCCCAGAGTGAGGCAGCCGTCCCCCATTTGCGTTAAAAGCTCATGAGATCCCAGAGAGCGCAGGAGCTCGGCGAAGGTGCCGGGATCCACCAGGCTGAAGGGGCCGGTTTTGCAGAGGAGGCGGTACAGGCTTTTGGCCTGAACGCTGCCGTACTGGGCGGTTATGGCCAGTACCTGCTGCGTCAGGGTGGACAGGGCGTATTCCCGGCGGGTGGGAGGTTCAAACCAGCGGGAGAGCACGAGCTCAATCATGGCGGCCGAGGCAAAGGTCTCATCCCGGAGAAGCTCGTGGAGAGCGGGCTTGTCATTGCCGGGATCCCCCACCTCCGGAATAAAGATGCGGAGCACGGCGTCCTTGTCCCGCCGGCCGGATCTCCCGATCCTTTGCCGGAGACTGGCTACGGACTGCGGGGAGTTTATCTGGCCTATGGAGGCAATATCTCCGATGTCTATGCCTAATTCCAGGGTCTGGGTGCAGATGGCGGTGGTGGGGAGCCGGCCTTCCTTGAGCCGGTTCTCCAGGCGCTCCCGGAGATCCTTGGAGAGGGAGCTGTGGTGCGGAAAGAACTCCACCGGAACAAAGTTATCCTGACACAGCCGGGTAAGGCTGCCGGCAATGAGCTCGGTTTTGTTGCGGCTGTTGGCAAAAACAAGATTGGTGCTGCCCCGGAGCAGCCGAAAAATGTCCCGGGCCAGATAGTCGTAATTCCGGCTCTCCTCATCATGGCTGGCGGACTTTTGGATATCATAGCCCCGGATCTGGAGCTTAATGCCCTTGGATCCGGCGGAGCTTTCGATGATTTCGGTTTTGCCGGCGGCATTGGGCCGGAGCCATTGCTTAACAGACTGGATGTTGCTTAAGGTGGCGCTCAGGGCAATGCGGGGGATCTGCTTTTTCTGGAGGAATTCGATGCGGTGAAGCTGACTCAGGAGCTGATAGCCCCGCTCGGTGCCGATAAAGGCATGAAATTCATCAATGATGAAATAGGACAGGTTTTTCAGGGCTTCCTTGCACCACTTCTGATGATTGATCAGCAAGGATTCCAGCGATTCCGGGGTAATGAGAATGATGCCCTCCGGGATCTGAAAAAGGTTCTTCTTATGGCTGGAGCTGATATCCCCGTGCCACGGGGTTACGGAAATGCCGGTGGCTTCGCCAAGAGCGTTAATGCGCTTGTACTGGTCATTAATGAGAGCTTTCAGGGGGCTTATATAGATGATCCTGACCCCGGGGAGCTTTTTGGAAAGGACGGCGGTGCAGGCCGGCAGAAAAGCGGCCTCGGTTTTGCCGCTGGCGGTGGCGGCGCTGATTATAATGTCGTCCTTAGCCCGGAGGATGGGCAGGATGGCCTTTTCCTGAATATCATGGAGATGCGTCCAGCCCTGGCGGTTCAGCCATTTCAGAATCACGGGATGGAGATAGTTGACATTGGTATCCATGTTTGCCTCGGCGGAACCTGCGTAAGAGGATGGGAAAGCTCCGGCCGGCGGCATTGAGCCGGGGCCGGGCTGTTTCTGAAGAAAACGGTTCAGGCGCCAGCGCTTTTGCTAGAGCGTAAAGCCGGTGAGGGCGTCATCATCCCCTGTATCAGCGGAGCCTTCGTCATCGTCCAGCCCCAGAGAGTCGGTGTTTTCCAGGCCCACCTGAACATCCTGAAGGAGCTTTTTCCAGTCCAGAGAGGGATTCTGCTCTATCACCGACAGAAAATCCACAAAGGCCTTGATGGTGTTCCGGGGGGTTTTGAAGTAGGCATCCCCGATATTCTGAGAGCAATGGGTCAGGAACCGTTCCAGAGCCTCGTCGGGCACCAGATAGTCGTCCGGATTGTAGAAGGCGAAGATGTTTCTGATGTTGCAGAGGAGTACGTAGAGCTCTTCCGGAGTCAGGTTGTCGAGACGCATTACAGGTCCGGAAAGATCGTTAACCCCGGCCTTTTTGGCGAAATCATTGGCTGCCAGACGGGAGCGCAGAGCCTCGTAGCTGAAAAGCCCCTTGCGGGGATCCTCCAGAAAATCCGGGGTGCCCCCGAAGATAAAGCCCAGACCTCTGACGTTGCCCTGCATGCAGTCGTTAATAATGCGAAGGATCTGTTCGTAGTTGGCTTCCCGGGATCTGATGTTATGGATCTTGTAGAGGTTAACCATTTCGTCCATGCTGATAAGAAGGCCCTTGTAGCCCGCAGCCTGCACGAAGGCGCTCAGGAGCTTGAAGAAATCGTAAATGGAGGCATCGTCCACGATGGTGCGCACCCCGAGCTCCTGCCGGGCTTCGGTTTTGGTGTGGTATTCTCCCCGGAGCCATTTCACGGCATTGCTTTTAAGATCGTCATCTCCGGTATCAAAGCCTTTCCAGTAGGCCTGAATGACGATAGCAAAGTCATACCCGCCCACATAATCATTGAGGAAGGCCAGCTTGCTCTTGATGACACCGGAGAGATCCGCGTTCGGGTTTTCTTCGCGGATATTGGTGATGAACTTTTCGATAATGGAGTTAAGAGCGCTGCCGTTGGGACGAGCCCGGGTGGCCATGTTCCGGGTCAGCTCCTGATAGAGATTGAGAGCCTGACCGCTGGAGGCCTGGAGTCTTCTGTCCGGGGCCAGATCCGCGTTCATGGTTACTAAGCCCTTTTCGAGCGCGATGGTTTTAACGAGCTGCAGAAAAAAGCTTTTGCCGGCGCCGTAATCCCCGATGATCATCTTAAAGGAGCTTCCTTCATCAGCGATGCAGTCAATATCCTTCACCATGGCCTTGATTTCGTTTACGCGGCCCACCTGGATGTACTGGAGGCCGGTTCTGGGGGTAACGCCGGCGCGAAGGGACTGGATAATGGAATCTCTTTCACGTTGTCTTATTTTTGGGGTCATCTCTGCTGCCTTAATTTGCTTGGATCCTTAGATTATAGACCATCAGTTTTTGCGTGCCATGATTTTTCTGAAAAATCTCCGGTGAGTTTCGCAAATTTGGCATGCGGCTGAAGAAATATACGGATGCGGCTGACGGCTTGGCTAATGTCTCAGGATACCGGTGTCAGCGATGCAAGCTGACTTCCCTGCCGGTCTCAGTCAATGCCGTATTTTCTGAGCTTTTTACGGAGAGTGCCGCGGTTAAGGCCCATGATTTTGGCAGCTCTGGTCTGATTCCCGGAAACGTAGCGCATCACTCTGACAAAGAGGGATTTCTCGACTTCCTGAATGACTTGCTCATAGATGTCAGAGGGTTCGTCTTCTCTGGTGTGATTGTGCAGAAACTGAATGACGTTGGTGGAGATGTTGTCACAGTAGGGATTTATGGTGTATTCGCTGTTTAACCCCGGCGACTGGGTTCCGGTGCCGGATGCTCCGCTTTGCTCGCTGTCCTGGGCGGCGCGGTTCTGATTCAGGCTGTCGGATGTGAGATTTAACATTTTCTTACCTTCATTGGAAACAAAGCTTTCTCCTGCTGCGGGCAAAGGAGGCCGGAGGTTTAGCCTGATGGAGCCCGGGGACGATCTGCAGGGACGGGGCGTATATTATTATCTTTTTGCCTTTTTTTAAAGCTGATTTTGTGATTTAGGTAAAAGTTTTTTGAGAGTTTGGCGATTTTTTGAGCAATTGAGAAGGTACGGAGAGAGGTGATGTACGAACAGGCGGGAATGAAGATGATGCAGTGATGGCTTGTGTGCTTTTGTGGTTTATGTGAGGGATGGAAGAAGAGCCAAGGCATAACAGGTGTAATTGGAATGCTGAGGATGATAAGGAAATAGGAGTGGGGGTTTTTACCCCCATTTTCTAGTTTATGCTTATTTTCTCACCCCGCTCACCAGACACCATTCCTCCCGGAACACCGGTTCCTTGAGCTTAAACCACTGCGAATATATCTCCTGAATCTCCGGACACTGGGAAGCGATGATCCCCGACAGCGCAAAGCTGCCTCCCGGAGCCACCATGCCGGCAATAGTAGGAGCCAGCTCTCTCAGGGGGCCGGCCAGAATGTTAGCTACGAGAACATCTGCCTGAACTCCTTTGGGGGTATCCTCCGGAAGGTAGAGGCTGAGCCTTTCGGAGACGCCGTTCCTTTCCGCATTATCCCTGCTGGCGGTGAGGGCCTGAGGGTCAATGTCGATGCCGACAGCCTCCGGAGCTCCCAGCTTAAGAGCGCTTACCGCCAGAATGCCGGAGCCGCAGCCGAAGTCGATGACCTTCTTGTTTTCCAGCTGGAGACTGTCCAGCCAGTTAAGACACATGAAGGTGGTGGGATGGGTGCCGGTGCCGAAGGCCAGGCCCGGATCCAGCATGACGTTTACCGCCTGAGGATCGGGAATCTCGCACCAGCTGGGGCAGATCCAGAGCTTTTCCCCGCACTTCAGGGGATGGAACTGGTTCATCCATTCTCTGACCCAGTCCTTGTCTTCCAGCTGCTCTGCCTTGATGGTGATCTCGTCATGGAAGTGATCCCGGAAGAACTTCATAATGGGGGCGGGATCCGTCTCGGCTTCAAAAAGTCCTGTTACGGTGGTGTGCTCCCAGAGCTTGGTTTCTCCCGGCAGGGGCTCATATACCGGCGCATCCTCGGTATCGGTGTAGGTTACGCTGGCAGCGCCGAACCCTGACAGCATCCCGCTTATCTTATTGGCCTTTTTGCTTACGGTGCCGATTTTAATTTGTATCCAGGGCATAGATTTCCTCCTGAGAGCTGAATAAACCTTTGAACCGGCTGTTCTCCAGCGCATAGGGCTCGATTTCCCGGTATTCGGTAACGACATCAAGATTAAGAGCTTCTGCGTATATCAGAAGCTGTTCCCGGACAATGCCGGCGTTCTTTTCCATTTCAATATCGCAGATCATGGTTTCCGGATCCAGCTTCATTTTACAGCCGATAAGGGAAAGAGATCCGGTGTTTACCGAGTTTTCCGTTACTATCTTGAGCTTGAGAGCGCGATCATCTGCCGGGCCCACCCAGATAACGTTGTTGAAGCCGCCCATGATTTTCAGGAACTCCAGGGCCCGAAGGCTCTCCTCCCGGATAACATTTTTGTTGCTAAGCTCCCGGCCGACGGCTTTGAGGGCGGCCATGCCCTTGCTCATGGTTTCCGTGTAGGCTCCCTGAAGCCTTATAAGCGTATATGCCAGAGCCATGGAGGCGCTGAACACCGCAATTCCGATAGTGGCAAAGGAGGGATCGGCAATGTCAATGTCAGCAAGAACAATGTCCGGACGGTAGAAGCTTTCAGCATTATTTATCAGCACATCGAATTTGACATTGCAGGTTACCATGTAAATGACTGAGCTGATAATGAGATAAAGAGCAAAAAGAGAAGGGTAAAGCCAGATCAGAGTGAGCATGAGCAAAGTGATGCTCATGCTGGTGCTGCCGCTGCTCAGAGCCAGTAGGAATAACAGCGAGGTGAAATACTTGCCGTGGGATCCCTCCCACAGCGCCACCGCTGCGTAAATACCTGTCAGCACCGAGAAAAAGCACAGCAGAGTTCCGGTATAAATGCCGTTGGTGTTCCGGAATGCCGGAGCGGCCTCAAATATTTCCAGAATCCGATCCCCGGATCCGAAAGCCTGAGCTGTCTGATAAAGCGCGCCGTAAATAAAATCGAAGAAATCCGCGGAGGTGATGGAAAACAGGGCGTATCTGATGCCGGAAATGGCATAGTGCAGAATGGCCCACACCGGGATTGTCAGCACCAGAGTGAATACCAGAACAAAAAAGCCGGCCAGCACATAATTGAGAGCGGACTCTCCCAGAGAAGGCTTTCCGGTGTTTGCCGGAGACGGCACCGAGGCTGCAAAGGGGGCCAGAAACGCCGCCACGATCCCGGGAGAAACCGACTGGGTGCCGCAGGTCTTCACGATAATAAAGGCGGTAAAGTACGAGATAGCGCAGCCGAAAAGCCGCCAGATCCTGTTATCCTGCTCCGGTATCATGGAACAGGCCAGAGCGAAGGTCAGGGTTACCAGGCTGGCATTGGAGAACAGTCTGACGTTGTCCGGATGAAACACATACACCCCGGTGGTATTACACATGGTGACCAATGCAATGGGGAGCATAATCAGCAGAGTACGGTAGTTGATGTTAGGGTGCATGCGGAGATCTGACCGTAATAAAAAGTGTGAGCAGGGTCATATAATAATCAATATTGACGGATATGAACAGAGCTCACACAAGATTTTTTCAAAAACGGTTTTTCCGGCTATTCTTATGCCTGTGTTTCCCCAAATTCCCGGGCTCCTCAAATACCTGAGATTCTCAAACTGCTTGGATCTCTAACCCCTCGGGATCTTCTCCGGCAGCCTCAGTTTGTCCGGCTTTCCTGTATAATTACGTTTCTGAGGCGCGGTTTTCATAAGCGCCGTCCGCCAGGGAAAGCAGATTCTTTTAATCTATGAAAATTCATCGTCGCACAACTGAAAACCTGGGCCCCCGCCCCAAATGGCAGCTGGATCCGGTTCTTACGGAACTCTTCTGGAAGCGCGGTATTAAAAGTACCGGCGAGCTTTCCTATTCCCTCAGAAATCTCCTCCGGCCCGATTTTAAGGATATTGAGCGGGCCAGCGAGATCATTGGCCGGGCGGTGATGACCGGGGAGAAAATCCGGGTTATCGGCGACTACGATGTGGACGGAGCCAGCGCCACCGCTCTGGCCATGAGATTTTTTCAGGACGTGAGGTTTGAGGAGGCGGATTTCTATATCCCGAAAAGACAGGACGACGGTTACGGCTTTAATGCAGCCATGGCAGAAAAGGCCGCCGGAGACAATGTAAGCCTTATTATCACGGTGGATAACGGCGTTTCCGCCCATGAGGCTGTGAGCAGGGCCCGGGATCTGGGACTTAAGGTAGTGATCACCGACCATCATATTCCCGGGGAGAAGCTTCCGGAGGCCGAGGCGGTGGTGGATCCCAAGAGACCTGACTGCCCCTTCCGCTCCAAGAACATTGCCGGAGTGGGGGTGATCTTTTATGTGCTCTCCAAAACCCGCTCCTTTCTCCGGGAGCAGGAATGGTTTCAGAAAAAGGGCATTTCGGAGCCCCGCATGCAGGACTATCTGGATCTGGTGGCTTTGGGGACGGTAGCGGATGTGGTCCCGCTGGATTACAACAACCGCATTATGGTGCAGTACGGCATCGGTCTTATCAGAAAGCACAGCGCCGCCTGCGGCATTGAAGAGCTGGTACGGCTTTCCGGAGTTCCCGCGGTAAACTTTACCAGCTCGGACATTTCCTTTTCTCTGAGCCCCAAGCTCAATGCCGCCGGCAGAATTGACGACATGACCTACGGCGTGGACTGTCTTACGGCCCGGGATCCCTTTACCGCCAAGAGAGACGCCAGCATTCTTTATAATTTCAATATCCGCCGCCGGGAAATTGAAAACGAGATGATGCTTACGGCGGAGCAGCTTATTCAGACACCTCCCGGCAGCATCATTGCCGGAACCCGGGGATCTGTTCCCGGCAGGATTTCAGACGGGATTGTGATATTCAGTCCGGATTTTCATGCCGGGATCTCGGGGATTATTGCCGCCAAGCTCAAGGATCGCTATCGGGTGCCGGTGATTGTGCTGGCAGCGGGCATAGAGGAGCATACCGCGGTGGGTTCCTGCAGATCCGTGGAGGGCTTCAGCATGCATGCGGCTCTGGAATGCCTTCACGGCATGCTGCCGGATGTGGTGCTTAAGTACGGGGGACACGCCAGGGCGGCGGGACTGACTTTGCGGCAGGACGGCATTGCCTTATTCCGGGAGAAATTTCAGGAAATCGTCCGCGCCCATCTGAAAACCGGTTCCGCCGAGGAGACCATTGAGAGCGATGGCGAGCTTCCGGGCTCCTACTTTATCCCCAGCTTTGTCCGGACACTGGTTTATGATCAGCCCTGGGGGGAGGGCTTCCCCAACCCTGTTTTTGACGGGGTATTCTATATGAGTCCCCAGACGGTATTTAAAAAGCATCTTCGGTTCCGGCTTTCTCTTATGGACGGCCGGAGCTTTCCTGCCGTTTATTTTTACTATGACGAGCGGCTCTGGCCCAACCAGAGCGTGAGCAAGGTGCGGGCGGTGTACTGTTTTCAGATAAGCAGTAACAGCGATACCGGGAAGATCAGCCTGATTGTGCGGGCTCTGGAGCCTCTTTATGACCAAAGCCGCATGGAGGGGATTTTATGGAACGGCGGCCTTGGCATTCCCTACGTGGATTTCGGGGTCAGGGGGTAACTTTTCAAGTCCTGATTGATAAGATTGCCGGGAGCGATCTAATGCTGTTCCCGTGAGTGATGGTGAGTATCTGTGAATTTGGGGGATTTTGCCAGCAAAGGAGCTCGGGAAACTCCGTCAGGCTCTTCCGGGACTTTCCGAATTAAATTCTTTTCCTTTCTTGCTTTGATTTGTTCGCTGACAAGAGATGCTTTAAGTTCCGCCGCGGCAATTTCTTCCGGGGTAAAGATTTCCCCTTCAATTTCTTTCCAGTCTCTGCCAATAGCTTTGTTCATAATCGACCTTCATTGAACCTCTGTCCCGGCTGGCGGTGCAGGATACGATCAAGGAGCTCTCCGTGGAACTACGAAGATAAGTCATGGCGCAAAAACAGCAGGCAGCTAATACACGATAAATGCCTGCCGCCAATGTCCGCTAATGACGCAGCTATTCGTCCTGAATAGCCAGAGCTTCCTCGCTGGCCAGAAGATTGGCCACGGTCTGCTGCCCCAAAGGCTCGTAGGTTTCCCGCTGCACCTTTTTAACGACCACCACGTCTTCTCCCTTCTTGTCGTACACCTCTCTCTTGTGGATGGCTTCGTCCAGCCAGGCAATGGAATCGGTTACCGCCCGTATCACCATGTCATCCATTTCCTGCCGCTTTTCATCAGAGGTAAAGTAGAGCATGTCCACGTCATAGCGGACATAAAGAGCCGGGAGCCGGTTCAATGTCATGCAAAAAAGATCCGTCAGATAGTCAGTATCCCGGGTCTGGGCCAGCTCCAGGGCGTTAATGTAGTCCCGTACCAGTTTTTCATAATAATTATGGACTTCTTCAATTTTTGGCATTGCTGTTTTACCTTGTATTCAGTTACACGGATCCCGCGCATCCGTGGTGAGTATTTCTTTCAAATCCGGCCGGGACTTTTGCAGCTGTTATGTCTGCTTTTCTGTCAGCTGTTCCGTTAAAGCTGCTGCCAGTCGTCATCGGCATCTTCCGCGGGAGTTACCGCCTGTTTTTTCTTCTTTTCATGCTTGGCTTCGGCCTCCAGCATGTTCTTGATGTATTCCTCAGCCTCGGTGATATTGGGGGCGTGTCCGGCATCGGTCTCGCCGGCCGCATATACCGCAGCGCCGATAATGCCGGCAAGGTTCAGCGTGGTGGCGGGAACCACCGGCGTTCTCACCCGGATCTTTTCCTGAAACTTGCTGAAGCTCTTGGAAGCGCCGCCGCCCAGAATAATGAGATCCGGATTGAACAGGAACTGGAGTCTCTGGAGATAGCGGTTGAATCTCTTGCCCCACTTGTTCCAGCCCAGATCCTGTCTTTGTCTGGCGGCATCGGAGCAGTAATGCTCGGCGATGTCATCAGAAAGAATGAGATGGCCGAGTTCGGTATTGGGCATGAGCGCCCCGTTTACGAAGATAGCCGAGCCGAGACCGGTGCCTACGGTGATCATCATGACGATTCCCGTCTGATGCTCCTTCCCGATGCCGAATTTCATCTCCGCGATGCCGGCGGCGTCAGCGTCGTTGATGACAAAAACCGGGTGCCCCAAAGTTTCGGTAAAGAGCTTCTCCACCGGGGTATTAATCCAGGTCTGATCGATATTGGCGGCGGTGAAGCAGATGCCGTGATGCACCGTGGCCGGGAAGCCGCAGCCGATGGCCTCATAGTCCGTGAACTGGGCAGCCAGCTCCTTCAGGGTTGCCGCCACGGCTTCCGGGGTTGCCGGCTGCGGGGTGGCAATACGGATTCTTTCTGATAAAAGCTCTCCGGTTTCCGTGTTTACCTTGGCTCCCTTGATTCCGGAGCCTCCAATATCTACGCCCAGTGCAATCATCTTAGTCTCCTGCGCTTTTGCCGAACTATGAAGCGATTTCAGACCTATTATAATTTTTTGCGATTTCAGTTAAGCCGTTTCTCGCACAAAACCGGCATTTACTATGTTAAATTGTGAGCAAAATTCGTTTTTTAACCACGGAGAATAACCGCCGGATGTAATTGTTACAGGAGCGTGTTTTCCGGGGCGGGAGTCCGGGGACAGACCTCCGGCGCCGGGCAAATGCCCCGGCAAAATCAGGCTTCTCCGTTCTTGGAAACCTTGGCGGACTGAGCCCGGATGGCCTCCCGGAGGGTAAGAGGATAGACGGTATCCCGCGGGGCCTTAAGCTTCCTTAGAATTTCCGGGTTACCGGGAACATTGGCGGCAGCGGCAAAAACGTTTCTCATAAAGGCCTGATAGCCGATGCGGAAAACAGGGCTCCCGGCGAAGATCCGGAGAAAATCCTCCTCCGTGAGATCCAGAAGGGCGGATATACTGAGAAGCTCCCGGGAGTAACGGCATTTGAAATCAGGATCCGGGGCCGGAGGACGGCGGAGGAGCTTCCGGTTTTCCGGACAGGCAAGCTGGCATTCATCGCATCCATAGATGCGGTTACCTAGGGCCGGGAGCATTTCCGGAGGAATTTCCCCGGGGTTTTCAATAGTGAGATAGGAGAGGCAGCGCTCAATTTTAAAGCCCTGGGGGGTGAAGGCGCCGCCGGGACAGCGGGTCTGGCAGAGCCGGCAGCCCGGGGGACAGGGGGCGGGGGGCTGTTCTCCCGCGGAGAAGGGGCGGCTCTCAGAAACAGCCCCGGAGATATCCGTGAGGAGCTCCCCCAGAAAGACCCAGGAGCCCCCCTGATTTACTCTGACCAGATTGTTTCTGCCCCGGACAGCTATACCGGTCATTTCCGCAAAAAACTGTTCGTAAAAGGGAGCGCTGTCCGTGATGGCCCGGGTGTTACAGCCGGGAACCAGGGTTTTCAGGTGTTTTCCGATAAGATCCAGCTTTTTCCGGAGGGTTTTATGGTAGTCCCGGCCCAGAGCGTAAATGCTGATACGGCCGGTTTCCGGATCTTCGGAGAGATTTTCCTGATAATAAGGCAGGGCAAAGCTCATAATAAGACTGCAATTTGGTAAAATCAGGGACGGATCGTTCCTGGCCTCCTGATTTTTGCCGAGATAGGCCACTCCGGCAGGGATCCCGGCCCGGAGATGCTCCCGAAAGGATTTTTCACCAAGGGGAGCCAGGGCTGCCGGGGCATAGCCCAGCGGGATGAGTCCGAGTTCCCGGGCCTTTTGCGCTATGGCTTCCATAAGCTCCGGAATATTTATACCGGAAGAACTGGAATCTTTTGAGACAGCAGTCATGAATAACTCTTCTTCAGGCGCTATTTGCAGCGCCAGCAATAACAATGCTTACCCGCCGGCATCTCAGGGCCCTGCGAGCTCCTTTATCCGGAGATTTTTTGCCGCCCGGGAAACTGACGTCATCGATAACAATATTAATCTATCAGATATTGTCTTCAATGTGGCAGCCACCCGGGAAATTGAAAAGATTTACCTTGACGCTGACGGCTTTGCTCTTATGGAGCAGGCGGGGGCGGCCATGGCTGGGGAGCTTATCAGTCTTTATCCCTCCCGGGATACCCCGATGGCGATCTTTGCCGGAAACGGCAACAACGGCGGGGACGGCTACATTGTGGCCCGGGAGCTTCTGAAAAGCGGTTATTCCCGGGTGCTGGTGCTTCAGGCAGTGCCGCAGAAGCCCGGCATTGCCGCTGTCCGGGCCCGGGAGAGCTATCTTGCTTCGGGGGGAGTTACGAAACCTGAAGGAGATACGGATCTGACCCCGGATCTCATCTCATCAATACTGACAGAGCTTGCTTCCGGAGCATCACCAAGTCCCGTGATTGTTGACGCCCTTACCGGTATCGGCTTCCTTAAAAGCCGTCCCGGCGACCCGGTTTTTGAAAAGATTGCCGCCGCGGTCAGGGAAATTAATAGGACGGGCTGTCCCGTAATAAGTCTGGACGTGCCTTCCTTGCTCAACTCTGATACCGGAATGCCCCTGATACCGGGTCTGGCAGTACGAGCCTCTTATACCCTTACGGTCTTTACCAGGAAACCCGGTCTTCTCCTGGGGCAGGCCGGGGATTACGCCGGCCAGGTGATTACGGTGCTTAACGACCTCCCCCGTTTTAACTATCATGCTCGGATGCTGCAGGCTCGCGATAAGCTTTTGGCTCTCAATTACCATGATCTTGGCTGCTTTCTTCCGGTACGGGCCCGCTCGGCCCATAAGGGAGACGCCGGCCGGATTCTTCTTGTCGGAGGCTCCCTCGGCATGGAGGGGGCTCTTATCACTGCCGGAAGAGCCGCGCTGAGAACCGGAGCCGGGCTTATCCGGACGGTGTTCGCCGGGGGAGACAGAAGCGCTCTTAATGCTCTCAATCCCGAAATCATGACCGGCTTTCCGGAAAATATCCCAAAGGATCTTGCCTGGTGCGATGCGGCAGTGGCCGGGCCGGGACTGGGGAGATCTGCAAGAAGCGGGGGGCTTTTCCGGGAAATATACGGGAAGGCCCGGAAGCTTTTGGTTGACGCCGACGGACTTTACTGGCTTAAAAGATTTTCTGAAAACCCGGCCCTTATGCCCCGGAGCCGGCCGGAAACTTTGATTCTGACCCCGCATGCGGGAGAAGCGGCTCTTCTTTCTGGAAAGACTACCGCTCAGGTACTTGCGGATCCCCTGGGAACGGCCCGGGAGATCTCCCGGAAATACGGAGCCATTACCGTGCTTAAATCCGCCGCCACTCTGGTATCCGACGGCGCATTTACCGTGATTTTGAGCACCGGCTCCCGGGGCATGGCCTCCGGCGGCATGGGAGATCTCCTTTCCGGGGTTATCGGAGCCCTGCTGGCCGGGGGCATGGATCCCTTTCAGGCCGCAGTCCTGGGGGTGGCGGCGCACGGCGAGGCCGGGCGTCTTTCCGAAGAAGCGGACGGAGCTCTCGGCATGGCCGCCGGAGATCTGCTGCCCTTTATCAGAAGGCTTATTAACGGAAGGGCAGGAGTTCAGGAAAACGCAAGGAAGAATTAAAGAAAGGCACCGGACATAAAGGGAAGGAAAAGCAAAGAAAAAGGGAAGGCCGCGCATTAAGGAAATCAGGCATTCTCGTCTGTTCCTGCCAGAAGATCCCTTTTTCAGGTTCCGGAATCAGAATAACTGGCAATTTGCTGAGGTACTTAATGCATAAAATAACTCCCAGGGGAATATTTCTGGAGAATGAAGCCGCCACAGAGGAAGCGGGAAGAATTCTGGGGCCCCTGACTCCGGAAAACACCACCATATTTCTGCTTGGAGATCTGGGGGCCGGCAAAACCACCTTCACCCGGGGGTTTCTGCGCTCCCGGGGCTGGAGCGGCATGGTAAAGAGTCCCACCTATACTCTGGTGGAGCCCTATGAATTTGCGGATATCCCCGTGTGGCACTTTGATCTTTACCGCCTTAAGGATCCCGAGGAGCTTGAGCTTATGGGCATCCGGGATTACTTTGCGGGCCGGAGCATCCGGGTGGTGGAGTGGCCGGAGCAGGGGCAGGGCATATTGCCGGATCCGGATCTCGTGGTCAGCATCCTTTATGAGGATAACGGGCGGCTTCTCACCCTTACGGGGATGAATTCCCGGGGCTCCGAGACAGAGGCGGCCTTTATGGCGCAGCTTAGGTCCGGAGCTGATTCCTGAAAGCTTTTTCATGCTGCCGGTAATCATGCCCTCATATTTGATATAATCTGAGCTTCAGAAGCGTTTTCCGGTTTTGCGGTTGGATTCAGATGTTTAAGTTCTTTTCTATTTCCGGCATGGCTCTCTCCGTTTCTTTTATGATGACGGCCGGGGCTTATGCCAATGAAATAATAAGCGTGCAGTCTGCGGCCTGTTCTCAGGGCAAAAAGGACTGCACCCGCATCATATTCACCATGAAGGAGTCCCCGAAATTCAGTGTGTTCAAAAGCAAAGACGACGGCACGGAATACAAGGTGGTGCTGCACGATATCAGTGATCCGGCCCGGAAGACTGGCCCCATTTCCATAAAAAGCTCCAGCGTCATTGCCAATGTGATTATCAACCGAACTCCCAAAGGCACCAGCGATCAGGTGCACTACTTCTTTCCCCTGAAAAAGAGCGTGGTGCCCCGGGTGAATAAGTCCGGAAACAGCTTCTGGGTGGATTTCCCGCATCAGGACAGCATGAGTTCGGCTTCTGCTGCCCAGACCGCCCGGGATCCCGGGGCGGCCAAAAACGGAGATAACTCTGCTTCCAAAAGGAACGAATCCGGAAAACCCGGCAATCAGAAGCCGGGGGATCGCGGGACAGTTACGGACACTCGGAAGCCGGCTGCTTCAGGAAATGAGATAGAGAAGCTGGATCGGAAGGAGGCTGAAAGAAGGCTGGCCGAGAAACGGGAAGCCGAGAAGAAGGAGGCGGAAAGAATTCTGGCTGAAAAGCGCGAGGCGGAAAGGAAGGAAGCCGAAAGAAAGCTGGCCGAGAAACGGGAGGCCGAGCGGAAGGAGGCAGAGAGAATTCTGGCCGAAAAGCGGGAGGCTGAGAAGCGGGCCGCCGAGAAGAAAGAGGCTGAAAGAATTCTGGCTGAGAAACAGGCGGCCGAGAGGAAGGAAGCGGAAAGAATCCTGGCCGAGAAGCGCGAAGCCGAGCGGAAGGAAGCCGAAAGAATTCTGGCCGGAAAACGGGAGGCGGAGAAGAAGGACAGTCATCCGACCGGAAAGAATAATGAGGGCGGAACTCCCAGCCGGAACTCCCGAAACAGCAAGGACGTCCGGGATATCCGGGAACTGGAGAACGAGCTTTTTGCCGACCTCAATTCCGAGGGGGACAATCAGGCGCCGACGGAATCTCTGGAAAAGCGTCTCGCCGCCCCGGAGCCCCCGAAGCCCACAGCCTACAAGAGAAAGTCCTCCGCCACCTGCACTGTGGTAGTGGATCCCGGCCATGGCGGCAAGGATCCCGGAGCCATCGGGGTGGGGAACGTCCAGGAAAAGGCGGTAACTCTGGGCATTTCCCGGAGCCTCGTGGGCTATCTGAACAGTGATCCCCTGCTGGAGGGCAAGCTTACCCGGAACCGGGACATTTTTATTGAGCTGGGCCGGCGCTCCCAGATTGCCCGGAATAACAAAGCCAACTTCCTCATTTCCATTCATGCGGACAGCGCACTGAACAGTCAGGCTCAGGGAGCATCGGTGCTGGTGCTGAACCGGGATCGGGCCAATCGGGAAAACAGCAAAAGCGTTCAGAATACCGACAATACCAAAATGCTGGCCGGTCTGGGAGAGTTCCTGAAGGATCACAACGATCCCCTGCTGCAGCAGGTGGCAGTGGACATGGCCTCTAATACCAGCCGATCCGACGGCAATGATTTAGCCAAGGAAATATTGGGCAGCATGGGCAGGATTGCCACGCTGCATAAATCGGTGCCCATAAACCGTTCTCTCGCCGTGCTGAAAGCTCCGGACATTCCCTCTCTCCTTATTGAAACCGGTTATCTCTCAAATCCGGACGAGGCGAGTCTTCTGGCTACCGGGAAGTACCAGAGAACCATTGCTCATGCCATTTATCTGGGGATTAAGAACTTTGTCTATAAGAACAAGGATACCCTGAGATGCGGCGTGGCCGCCCAGAGCGAGCCCCGGGCCCCGGCCAGGAGCAATAAACCCGCCGCCTCCGGAGCAAAGCCCGCCGCCCCGAAAAAAACCGTTATCTATGTGGTAAAGAAGGGCGATACCCTCTCAAAAATCGCTCAGGATCACAAGGTGTCCCCGCAGCATCTGAAACAGCTGAACGGCCTTACGAAGGATCAGGTCAATGCGGGACAGCGTCTTAAGGTGCCGAAGAAAAAATAATGGGAATTCATCTTTTGCCGCCTCAGGTGGCCAATCAGATTGCTGCCGGAGAAGTGGTGGAAAGACCGGCAGCGGTAGTCAAGGAGCTTATGGAGAATGCCCTGGATGCCGGAGCCGACGATATCAGCGTGGTTATTGAAAACGGCGGCTCCCGGCTGATTCAGGTACGGGACAACGGATCGGGAATCCCCAAGGAGGAGCTCCCCCTGGCCCTGAAAAGGCACGCCACCTCTAAGATTTCCGCGATTGAGGATCTGGATCATCTTCTCAGCATGGGCTTCCGCGGCGAAGCTCTGGCTTCCATTGCCGCGGTATCCCGGCTTCTTTTGGTTTCCCATCCCCGGAATCAGGAAATGGCCTGGTCAGTCCGGGTGGAGGGATTGGGTCAGGAGGCCGAGATCCTGCCGGCGGCCTATCCTGAGGGTACCTCAGTAGAGGTCAGGGATCTTTTTTTCAACACCCCGGCCCGGAGACGCTTTCTGCGTTCTGAAAAGACCGAATTCCTGCAGATCGAGGAGATCTTCCGGCGTCTCTGCCTGTCCCGAAGAGAGGCGGCGTTTTCTCTCAGAAACGGCAAAAACATTATTTACGATTTAAAGAAGGCCTCTGATGAAAAGACCTACCGGGAGAGACTCCGCTCCATTGTGGGTAACGGCTTTCTGAATGATCTTTTAAGCTTCTCCGAGGAACGGAACGGGCTTAAGTTTTCCGGATATGTCAACCCCGCGGAGATCCCCCGGCCCTGTCAGTACTTTTTTGTCAACAGCCGCATTGTCAAGGACAAGACCCTGACTCATGCCATCAATACCGCCTTTGAGGAGGAACTGGGGGAAAAGCGCTCGGCGCAGTATGTGTTTTTTCTGGAGCTGGATCCCGGGGATGCGGACATCAATGTGCATCCGCAAAAGTATGAGGTCAGGTTCCGGAATCCCAACGAGGTGCATGATTTTATTGCCCTGGTCCTGAAAAACACTCTGAGAAGAGCCCGGCAGCTTCTTCCGGAAACCCTGGAGGAAACCATGAATCCGGATCCGGATCATGGCTATGCGCCCCGGCCTCTCGCGGTAAATGAAGCCCGGCTCCGGGATCTCCGCAGGGAGAGTCTGGCTCAGGCCTCTTTTCCGGAGATCCTTCCCCCGGATCCTCCCGTGCCGCCCTCATCTCCTTCCTCTCCGGGATCCGCCGGCGCGGTATATTCCGAAGCGGATTTGGCGGCTCCGGATGCGGCGGTTATCTGCTATGACCGGGAGCCGCCCCCATCCCCGGCAGGGAACGGCAATGCTCCGGACAGCGTTTATCTCCGGCTTTTCGGGAATAAAACCGGCCGGAAGGAGGATCATTCGGGAACAACCAGCTCCGGGGGAGCGCTTTTTTCCGCCTCCTCGCGTTTTCTGGCTTTATCCAGCAGCCTTCAGGAGGGCCGGGGACAGGAGGACGGCAGAGAACAGAAAAGCAGCGCGGGGAGGAGCATGCAGGATGCCCGGGCGCAGGAGTTTTCAGAATCCCTCAGGCGGTTAAGCCGCGCTAATCCCATAGGGCTCCGGGAGAACGAACCTGCCCGGGATAATTCAGTCCAGGCGGACACATTTTCCCGGGGAAACAGCGGGACTTCTGGCAGAGAAAACGAGGATCCGGCTAACCCCGGAAATCCAGATAATACCGGCAATACCGGGATCAGGATGCGGACTCCCGAGGATCTGGATCGGGATCTGATGCCCTGGCTTGCCGCGCCCCGGGATAATTCCCGGAGCTTTTCCTTTATTATTCCCGAAAAGGGCTATGCCCTGATTCAGACGGATCAGAAAATCTGGGCCGTTAATATTCGAAAGCTGGCCGGCATTCTTTTCAGGCAGCGGATCCGAGCCGAGCTCAGCCTGCCCGCCTCTGATTTTCTGAAGCCGTCAAAGCTGTCTCTCTCCTTTCAGTTTCCGGTATCCCGGGATTATGCTCCCGAGACTTTGAAGGTTCTTTCCGCTCTGGGTTTTGCTCTGACCCCGGGGCTTCATGAGCTTACGATAACCGCGGTGCCTCTTCTGGTACGGGGCTCAAGGCTCCGGGAGTTTTTTAAGATGTTCCTCGGCGGCCTTGACGAGGATGCAGCGCTTCGGGATCTTCATGATCCCGGACAGGGGACGGTGGCAGCTGCCCTCGGGGATATTGCTCTCTGGGAGGACAGCCTCTTTTTTACCGGTTTTCTCCGGGCGGTGTTTCAGGAAAAAGCGCCGGAATTTTTCAGCAGGGAAATGACGGAACGGATCCTTTCGGGAGTGCCGGAAGCGGGGTATTTCGGGACTTTGCCGGGGGATACGGCATGGGAGATGCCCCTGGGGCGGATGATAAGGGAGCATTTTAATCATGACTGATGATGCCATAGATGTCTCAGAAGACATAGATGCCGTAACCCTGATGGGCCCCACCGCCACCGGCAAAACCGCTCTTGCCATTAAGCTGGCAGCTGCCCTTAACGGCGAGATTATCAGCGCGGACTCGGCTCTGGTATATCGGGGCATGGATATCGGCACCGCTAAGCCCTCCCCGGAAGAGATGCAGGGAATTCCCCATCACCTCATTTCCGTGCGGGATCCCGGAGATCCCTACAGCGCGGCGGATTTCCGGGAGGATGCCGTGAGGCTTACGGGGGAAATCCGGGCCCGGGGCCGTCTCCCCATCCTGGCGGGGGGCACCATGCTTTACTTCAAGGCCTTTGAGGAGGGACTTTCCGGACTTCCGGAAACCACTCCCGAGATCCGCTCCCGGGTTAACGCCATGATTGCCGAGCAGGGGCTCCCTCAGGTCAGGAGCTGGCTCCGGGAATTTGATCCGGAATCCTGGGAAAGACTGTCGCCCAACGATACTCAGCGCATCGGGCGGGCCTGCGAGGTTTATCTTATGACCGGCCGCTCCTTAACGAGCCTCATAAAAAGCCAGCCCCGGCCGGAATGCCCCTTTCGGCTGAAGCGCTTTGCTTTGCTGCCGGATCCCGAAAGACGGCTTTTGCGCCCTTTGATACAGGAGCGCTTTGAAATGATGCTCAGGGAAGGTCTTGAGGAGGAAACCCGGCGGCTTTTCCTCCGGGGGGATCTTAATCCGGAGCTCCCGGCTCTCCGCTCGGTGGGCTACCGTCAGATGTGGCAGTACCTGGCCGGGGAAGTCTCCTTTGAGGAGATGAAGTCCCGGGCGGTAATTGCCACCTGTCAGCTGGCCAAGAGGCAGATGACCTGGATCCGGGGCTGGAAGGAGCCCTATACTGTTCTTAACATGGGAGATCCGGATAACCTCGGGATAATGCTGCGGGAAATCAGGGCGAGAGGGGCATAAGCTTTCTCAGAAGATCGAACCCGGGCCTGATGATTTCATAAAAAGCCCCGGCGGCTTTCGGCGGTTAAAAAATGCGGCAATTGAGATGCCGTGAGGCCGGACGCAAGGGCAAAACAGGAGCTTTCCCCGGCAAAAAGTGATCAGATTGGCAGTATTTTCAAGTTGTGACGCATTATTGTTCTAACTTGCTGAATTTTTAATTAATATTTAGCGGCGGTTTCTTCGGAAAAACTGATGGCTGTAATTATTCCGGCTTTCGGAGGAATCTGCGGAAATACGTTTAGTTTTGCTATGAAATCAGAGCTTATCAGTGTATAATGCCGACGATTTTTGCCTGGGGTCAGGCGGACGCGGAGTTCCGGGGCGCGCCCGGAAAATCCGTGAGTGACTACTACTATTATTGGTTTGTTTAAGGAAGTTTTATTTTTATGTCAAAAGGCCAATCATTGCAAGATCCTTTTTTAAACGCTCTTCGGAAGGAAAGAATTCCGGTATCCATATATCTGGTAAACGGCATCAAGCTGCAGGGACAGGTGGAGTCTTTCGATCAGTTCGTTATTCTTTTGAAGAACAACGTTAATCAGATGGTATACAAGCATGCCATTTCGACAGTTGTTCCGGCCAAGGCTGTTTCTCTTTCCGATGATGATGCTCCGGCTCCTGATGCTGCCGGGAAGGGAAAAACGGCTTCAGAATCCTGAATTCCTGTGATGCCGGCTTTGCGTAAGGCCAAGGAGTTTTAAGATTACTGCTCTTTTCGATTTTGATGAACGCTGCAGGGGCGGGGCCAAGGCCGTCCTTGTCAGCGTTTCGTTTTCAGATGCGGATGATACGGCGCGGGTGGCCGAGCTTAAAATGCTGGTGCTGTCTTCCGGAGCCGAGGCTGTCGGGCTTCTGACCTGTTCCCGTACCGCTCCCGATCCCAAATATTTCATCGGTTCCGGCAAGACCGAGGAGCTTAAAGCTCTGGTGGAGTCCTGCCAGGGCGAGACCGTTGTCTTCAATCATGAGCTCTCGCCTTCTCAGGAGAGAAACCTGGAAAGCTTTCTGGGCTGCCGGGTTATCACGAGAACCGCTCTTATTCTGGACATTTTTGCGGCCCGGGCCCGCACCCGTGAGGGCAAGCTCCAGGTGGAGCTGGCGCAGCTGGGCTATCTGGAGACCCGGCTGGTGCGGGGCTGGACGCATCTCGAACGGCAGCGGGGCGGCTTCGGTCTCCGGGGCGGTCCCGGCGAAACTCAGCTGGAATATGACCGGCGTCTTTTGAAGGAAAGAGTCAATATCCTCCGGAAGGAGCTCCGGGAGGTGGAGAAGCAGCGGGAGCAGAACGGCCGCGCCCGTTCCCGCCGGGGGATTCCGGTGGTGTCTCTGGTGGGCTACACCAATTCCGGGAAGTCCACGCTGTTTAATACTCTGACTGATGCCGGCGTTTATGCCGCGGATCAGCTCTTTGCCACGCTGGATCCCACATTGCGCACGGTCAGCATACCCCGGGTGGGGAAGACGGTGTTTGCCGATACCGTGGGCTTTATCAGAGATCTCCCTCATAATCTGGTGGCGGCCTTCAAGGCCACTCTCAGAGAGGCCCGGGAATCTGATCTGGCCCTTATGGTCATTGATTCCGCAGACGGGGACATGGATGACATGATCGCTGCGGTGGAGGATGTCATGGAGGACATCGGAGCCGGCAGCGTTCCGGTGCTGAAGGTTTTCAACAAAATTGACCGGATTCCCGGGATCTCGCCCCATATTGAGCATGACAGCGCGGGATTGCCCCGTTCCGTGTCCATTTCCGCCAAGACCGGAGCCGGGGTTGATCTCCTCCTTCGGGCCATTTCGGATCGGCTTGGTCATGACCGGATCAGTCTGGAGCTAACCCTGCCGCCGGATGCGGGGGCTTTAAGGCAGCGGCTTTTTGAGATGGGGGCTATCGAATCCGAGTCCTATGATGACAGCGGCAAAGCCTGTCTGCGCGTTACCCACTCCCGGACGGAATTAGCCAGGCTTTCGGCTCGCTTCGGGGGAGCTCTGGAGCGTTATGTTACTGCTCCGGCTTCCTTCAGCTTCCGCCGGGAGGTCTGGGAGGACTGAAGCCGGGGGCGGGAACCCGGATTACCGGAGCGCTTTCCCGGGAGACGGATCCCTGTCTTTAATTCTTACCGGCTAATGACTATAATTCACTGTTCTGTTTTTAAAAACGGCATCGTTGCAAACAGCTCAGAAGTTCAATCAGTTTCACCCCTTAGAGGAGTTTTACCATGTCATGGAATGAACCCAGCGACCGCGGAGACGGCAGCGACAGCGGCAGAGAGGATCGGGAAAGACGCGATCCCTGGCAGCGGGATCGGCGTCCGCAGAATGACGGCAGCGACGACGACGGGTTTGCTTTTATCACAGATTTCTGGAAAAAGCTTTCCGGCGGGAAAGGCGGGAGTCCCTTTGACAAAAAATCATCTTCCCCGGCTAAGGGAGCTGTGCTGATCCTCCTCCTGGTGGTTCTGGGGATAGCCGCTACCGGTTTTTATACCGTGCGGGAGGCCGAAAGATCTGTAGTGCTGTCTTTGGGCAAGTTTGAGAAGGTTGAAGAACCCGGGCTTCACTGGTACTGTCCCTTCCTGCAAAGCTACAAGACCGTGGATATTCAGATGGTGCGATCCACCAGATCCAAGGGATCCATGCTGACTCAGGATGAAAATGTCGTCAACGTGGAAATGGAGGTGCAGTACCGCATTGATAATCCGGTGAATTACCTCTATCAGACAGTAAATCCCGATGACAGCCTGAATCAGGCTACCGACAGCGCGCTCCGCTATGTTATCGGCCATACCTCCATGGACGATGTGCTGACCAACGGCCGCGAAAGGGTGAGACAGGCCACCCGGGAGCTTTTGGGGAACATTATCTCGCCGTATAAAATGGGACTTTCCATTGTGGATGTGAACTTCCTCCCGGCCCGGGCTCCTGAAGAGGTGAAGGCCGCTTTTGATGATGCCATTGCCGCTCAGGAAGACGAACAGCGTTTTAAGCGCGAGGCTGTTGCCTATAAGAATGAGGTGATCCCCAAGGCCGAGGGCAAGGCCCGCCGCCTTCTGGAGGAGGCCGAGGGCTATCAGCGGGAGGTGGTGGCCAAGGCCCGGGGCGATGTGGCCCGTTTTGAGAAGATTCTTCCGGAGTACCTGCGTTCTCCCGAGGTTACCAGACGCCGCATTTATCTGGAAACCATGGAGGAGGTCTATGGCAGTAACCCCAAGGTTATCATCAATACCGGCAGCAAGGGAGCCCAGCAGCTCATGTATCTGCCCCTGGAGGAGCTTATTAAGAAGGGAGGGAAGCAGTAATGAAGATTTCGCTGAATACGGTGCTGCTGACTGCGGTCATTCTGGGCTTCACGCTGTTTAATTCCCTGTTTGTGGTGCATGAGGGCGAACGCGCTTTGGTGACCCGCTTCGCCAAGGTGCTCCGGGACAATAGCAGTCAGGTTATTGTTTACGAGCCGGGGCCACATTTCAAATGGCCCTTTGTGGATAAGGTCAAGCTTCTGGATGCCCGGATTCAGACCCTGAACTCCAATGAGGATCGTTTTGTTACGGTGGAGAAAAAGGATCTCATCATCGATTCCTACGTAAAGTGGCAGATCGAGGATTTTGTGAAGTACTATCTTTCCACCAAGGGAGATCGCTTCCAGGCCGAAAGCCTTTTGCGCACCAAGATCACCAACAGCCTGAGAAGCCAGATTGGTCTTCTGACCATCAAGGAAATCGTCTCCGGCAAAAGCGAGGCCGGCGACAGTGACGACACCCAGGATTCCAAGCGGGATCAGGTCATGCAGAATGCGCTCCAGGCCACCTCGGTTTCCGCCCGGGATCTGGGCATCCGCATCATTGACGTGCGGATGATGAAGATAAACCTGCCGAAGGAGGTTTCGGATTCCATTTATCAGCGCATGCGGGCAGAGCGCGATGCCGTGGCCCGGCTGCATCGCTCTCAGGGGCGTCAGGAGGCCGAGGCTATCAGAGCTAATGCCGATCGCCAGTCAGTGGTGAAGCTGGCCGAGGCGGAAAAGCAGGCCAAAACCATCAAGGCACAGGGGGAGGCTGAGGCAACGCAGATCTATGCCGATTCCTATTCCCGCAATACCGAGCTTTTCGATTTTCTGCGCAGCATGGATGCCTACCGGAAGAGCATGGGTAACGGCGGCAACATCATTGTTACCGATGAAGACAATGAGTTCTTTAAGCACATGAAGTAATCCGGATCCTTCCTGAAAATAACAGAGGTCAGGGCCTTTTGCACCGGTGCGCCGGATGGAAAAGGCCCTGATTGCTGTCACAGGATACGGACGCACAGGATATGTCCCCGCAGTTCCGGAAAAACTTCTGGAGCCGCTTTTTTCTGCGGGGCTTTTGAGGCTGATAACAAAGATCAGGCGGGATGCTGTCAGGATTACCACCCCATTTTTTTGGCGCTTTCCGCCATCAGCTTTCTCATAAACATGATTTGAGCCTCTGCCTTGTTCTGGAATTCCGGATGGGCATCCTTAACCGCATTTCTGATTATCTTTTCTGTTTCCGGCAGATTGTCCAGAAAATATCCCTCCAGCACGGCGGCATGATCGGGACCGAAGGGGAATACGCAGGCGCCGACGTAATTGTTTTCATAGCTGGCGTCATAGAAGTATTTCTGCGCCAGATCCCGGAGGCGCTCTTTGGAAGCCATGAGGAAGCCCGGGGAATAAAGCTGATTCAGGGCATTGGCGATGAGCGGTTTCTCGGAATATTCCGCCGGATACCAGAAGTGGCAGACCTCCAGCAGGACGGAGGAGTTTTTGGCGGCTGTGATGCCGAAGCCCTGATGATTGGGATCCGGCGGCAGGAACACAAAACGGCCGTCTGTCATGATCGGTTCAAAACCGAATTCCTTATCCGGAAAATAGGTGTCAATGAAGGTAAAGAGGGGATCGTTTTCCTTAAGACGCTTTTTGCCGGCGGGGCTGTCCGCTTCGCCGGGAACCCCGGGGATGAGCAGCCACATCATGGGATCTGCAATCATGTCCTTAAGATGGGCGCTGCGGTATTTCTTTTCGTATACGGCGGGAAGCTTCAGTTTTTCCATATGATTTCCTTGGTCTGGGACAGCCGGAGACGGCATGACATCTAACTGAGCTAAGTATAGCGAAAAAATGAGAAAGAAACTTGTTCCGGAGCCTCCTTGTTCTGCTCTTTCCTTTTTCATCGAAGTGAAAAGTATCAGCCTTCTCAATGCCTGAGAGAGCCTGTTACGATTTTTCCTGAACAAAAAGCCCGCCTCCCGAAAAATTTTTTTCCGGAGAAAAACCGGGGCTTCCGAACCCTTAAAAACAGCCGTCTTGCGTTTCCGACAGAGGTTCAAAACGAGAATCGTTAACTTATAACCTTAATTTATTGAGAGTTATCCCCTAGTTTTCCCCATTATTCAAATACACCAGACACACCAAAATGGCTGTGTCATGCGGTTTCCCATAGTATGAAAAAAATTGCATAAAAGTTGTTGACGCCTCCTTTGCTAGGGTATAAAATATACCCTAGCAAAGGAGGCGGATTTATGGGCAGAATTGCGAAGACTGAAGACAATATTGTGAGCATTCCCAAGAGCGTTTCTGTGACGGCGAAGGGGTATGTTTACTGGAACGCCACTACTACCTGGGTAGATAAGGCCAACGGAACCGGAAAAAGAGCAGACCATAAAAAGGAATGCATCGGTGTGATTTTATGTCCGGGCAGTGACTGGAAAAAGGATCGGCGCATGTACGCAAACCCGACTTACTACCAGCTCTTTCCTTCAAATAAAGGTTCTTCGCAAAATACTCAATCCGGCAAAGCTTCCACTGCGTGCAAGGAATACCCGCAAAGGTTTGACTGCATTTCAGTGGGGCTGTATGCAGTGGTAGACAAACTGGCGGAAGAGTCCGGATTGTATGATGTCCTTCTGGATGTGTTCGGAACAGAAAACACTCAGTTAATCTTGGATTTGGCGATGTACATGATTTCCGGTGAAACGGCAGTGATGCAGCATTTTCCGCATTGGGCTGCCAGCCATGCTATTTTCTCAGATAGCATCCGGAGCGACAGCTTTATCAGCGCTTTTGAAAAGGAGATATCGCTGTCTCTCATCAATAAATTCAAAAATTCCTGGGCTCCTGTGGCTCTTGGAGATGGCCGTGTTTTTGTGTGTTATGACTCCACAAATACAAACTCCCGGGCGAAGGGAGTGTTTCTTGTTCAGAAGGGACACGCTAAAGATGATCCCGAAGAAGATCAGGTGAATACGGAATATGTGATTCGCCAAAAAGACGGGCTTCCAATAACTTTTAACGTGTATCCCGGATCAATAAATGACATCAGCGAAGCAGCAAATATGTTTGACTGTCTCAGCGAGTTAAGAAAGTCGAAACAAAGGCACCAGGAACGAAACAAAACCACCGAAGATAACATCAGCATTGCGGTCATAGCTGACCGTGGGTATGTCTCATATGACAATATCAAAGACCTCAGGGACAAGGGAATAGGATTTATCTTTTTGCTGAAAAAGAACATGGATATCACCAGTGAGGTTCTCGATAATCATATTGACGAAGTCAAAAAATCTGCCAATTTCATGTTGAAAAATGGGAAGTTCGCACTGACTGTAAAGAAGAAAATCTTCCCGGATGACGAAAAGGAAAGCTGGTTCCATATTGTGTGGGATTCTGAACTGGAAACAAGCCACCGATACGCTCTGGAAAACGATCTGATTGGAAAGGCGAATAACCTGAAGAAAAATATGGAAAAGGGAACCCGCATGACAGGTGAAAATCTTAAGGGGTATCGCAAATACTTTAACATCTCCTGTCATGAGGATGGCACACTAAAAGTTAATCAGCGCGGAAGAGGATCAGGAAAGACTGCCAGCGTGCCGGCATATGTGATTGATTCATTCGAAAGGAATTCGGCAGCTATCGATAAAGCTCACAAATGCTGCGGTTATATTGTGTACGTTTCCGATCAGGAAATGACGGCTGCGGAGACAATCGAAACCCTTGTCAGAAGAGACGGTGTTGAGAAGACTTTCAGAGCATTAAAAAGCTGGCTTGGCATGGATAAAATCGGAGTTCACTCAGAAAATTCAATGCATGCGAAAAATCTGATTTGGTTTGTTGCTTCCGTCATAAGGACGCAGCTCTTTACAAAAACGGAAACAGCACGCCTGCGGGAAAAGAAAAGGAACAGCATTCCGGCTGTCGTGGATTTGCTGGAAGAGATCAGAGCCGATAAGGATTTGTTAACAGGAACGTATGCCCGTCGATATTTGCCAACCAAATTGCAGAAAAGAGTCCTTAATCTGACTGGTGTGACTCTTGAAGACATAGACGCCGTTATCGAAAATCTTACTGACTGAACCATGATAAAATACTGCTAGGGTGTAACACCTCAATAAATTAAGGTGTTTTTATTGTATTTCAGCAGGATTTTTATTATATTTCCGGCGTTGGTCTGTGTCTGTTCGGAGAGGCCGGTTTTTTAAGAGCTAAGAGATCGAATGAAGAAAGACAGACAATGAGAGAAAGTGAGATATAGAGAAATTGAGAAAGAGACAAACAGTAAATAAAGACAGAGAGAATAAACACAGATAAAGCAAAGAAAGACTAAGACAAAGATTGACAGAATGGTTGACAGAATGGTTGACAGAAATGATTGACGGAAAGATGAAGACAGAAAGTTAAAGACGAGGTGAAAAGAAATGCCCTATATCAAAAAGGATTTTATCGAAAGGCTCATTGACCGGGTCGATATTGTGGATGTTATCGGAGCCCGGCTCACACTGAAGCGTTCCGGGAGCAGCTATATGTGCTGCTGTCCCTTTCATAACGAGAAGACCCCGAGCTTCAGCGTCAGCCAGCAAAAGCAGTTCTATAACTGCTTCGGGTGCCATAAGTCCGGCAACGTGCTGGGCTTTATCATGGACTATGATCAGCTGAGCTTCCCGGAGGCGGTGGAGCAGCTCGCCAAGGAAGCCGGGGTACAGGTGGAATATGAGGAGAGCGCCGGTCATGCTCCGGAGAAGAAGGAGCGGGAGGTTGACTTCTACGATATTCTGGAGCGGGCCGCGCTCTTATTTGAGGCCGAGCTCCCCCGGCATCCGGAGGCCCTTAAGTATCTTCATGACCGGGGACTCTCGGATGACACCCTCCGGCGTTATCATGTGGGCTTTGCTCCGGAATCCTGGGATTATCTCATCAAGAATCTGGCCGGGGACAATCCGAAGATCCTCAGGGCCATGACGGATCTGGGGCTCGTTAATCAGGGGCAGCAGGGCAAGGTGTATGACACCTTCAGAAACCGGGTGATAATCCCCATCCGCGACAAGCGCGGCCGCACCATTGCCTTCGGCGGCCGAGTGCTGGACAATTCCAAGCCCAAGTACATTAACTCCCGGGAAAGCCCGGTGTATAAAAAGGGCCATGAGCTCTTCAATCTGGATGCCATCCGGAATCTCCGGGACAAAAATCTCCCCTATATCATGATCACCGAGGGCTACATGGACGTGATCGCCCTGGAGCAGGCGGGCATTCACAATGCCGTGGCCTCGCTGGGCACGGCCACCACCCCGGAGCAGATGAACCTGCTTTTTAAACAGGCGGATCGCATTATCTTCTGCTATGACGGTGATGCCGCCGGAAGAAACGCCGCCTGGCATGCCCTGAACACGGCTCTTCCGGCCCTGAGCGATGACAAGCAGCTTCAGTTCTGCTTTCTCCCTCCGGAGCATGATCCGGATACCCTGGTGCGCAGTCAGGGAGCAAAGGCCATGCTGGACTATCTGGAGCATGCGGAAAGCCTCCCGGAATATATTATTGCCACCCTCAGGAACCAGTACAACGTGGACGATGAGGGCGGGAGAATTAACTGCATTGACCGGGCGGCCGAAATACTGAGTCTCATGCCCGATGCCATCCTGACCCGGGCGGCCGTGGAAAAGCGTCTTGCGGATCTGGTGGGCTGGTCGCAGGAAGGTCTGCATGGCAGCATTGATGACAGTATTGAAAAGCTCCGGGCCCGGAAGGCGGTCAGGGGGCCGGAGAGCCCCGGGGCCGGGGGATCCGGTTCCCGGACGGATCCGAATACCATTCCCCTGAATCCCATGAGAGCGGTGGTGGCCCGTCTGGTGAAGGATCCCGAGCTTATGCGGGCCATTCCCGAACCGGACAAGCTGGTGGCGGTTCTCAGAGAGTATGCCAATGATCGCTGTCAGGTGCTTTTGGATCTCATGGGAAAGATCAAGGCCAATCCGGATACCACCACCGGAGCCCTTCTGGAAAAGTACCGCGATTCCGGAAAGATCGGGGATCTTATCAGCCTTCTCGCGGCCAGATCTGATGCCGCCATCGAAGAGGAGGGGTTTGTGGAAATTAAGATCATTGACCTTATGCACTATATTAAAGCCATTCTGCAGGAGCATCTCACCGCCCGGAAGCAGGCCCTCAGAATCAAGGGCCGCCGGGAAGGCGGGCTCAGCAATGAAGAGCTTATCGAGGTGCAGTTTCTGGAAACCGCCACAAGGCAGCTTCAGCCCTCCCGGAAGTCCTGATGAGAGATTCCGGCGCGCGTGCCGGGGGAATAAGGGGGGGATCTGCAAAAAAAACACCGGAAGATCTTCATTTTCCCCCCTTTAAACTTATTCCAAGTAGTGTAAAATATGCGCTTTCAGATAGGGGCGGTTTTTTAAGAGCGCTTCTGTCATAAGTTTTAAAGAACTCTTAACTCTGGAGATATGTTGTACTATGGAAGAAAAGCCATCATCAATCCTGGCGATGCTTACTCAGGAAGGCAAGAGAAAGGGTGGTTATCTCACGGTAAAAGAGATTAAGGAAAAGCTTCCGGAAGAATATTTTGAATCTGAAAAGCTGGATGAGATCTTTCAGGTTCTGGCAGAACGCGATATCCAGATATGCGAGAAAGAGCCCGAGGAAGGCGACCTGGTGCTCAATCAGACCGCCGGCGAGACCGAGAATCTGATAACCGACATCGGCAGCTCCTCGGATCCGGTCAGAATGTACATGCGGGAAATGGGAGCGGTGAACCTGCTTACCAGAGAGCAGGAAATCAACACCGCCAAGCGCATCGAAGAGGGCAAGAGCCGGGTGCAGTATCTGATTTCGGATTTCCCGGCCGCCGAGGAGATTCTGCTCCGTCATTTTGAAAATTATGAAAACGGCCTTTGCAAGCTGTCAGACGTCATTACAGGCTTTCAGGAAAATACCGGCGGCGAAAGGGATCTGTCTGATGATGATGCCGATCTCGCTGCCTCTGATGAGGAAATCGCTCTGGATGCTCTGGTCATGGATGCCGGCATGGATGCTGCGGGATCTCTGGATGATGAGGGAGACGATGACAGCGGCGCGGTTTCCGGCGCTGATGGGGACAATGTTCCCGAGACTGCTCAGGAGGATGACTCCTCCGCTGATGACGCTGATGAAAACGGCGGTGATGAGGCCGATGAAGGCGATGGCGATGATGACGGCGAGGATGCTCCCATGGCAGGGGAGGGCGATGCCGCGGATGTGGATCCGGCCCAGGCTCAGGAGCGGATCGCCGCTCTGAGAAAGCACTATGCCGCCGCCATGAAGGCTCTCAGTCGTTTCGGCCGCGGTGCCAAGACCACGGAAAAGCATTTTGCGGAAATGCGGGAATGCTTCTGCGGCTTTGTTATCAACAGCAGGCTTAACGAGGAGATCCTGACGGTGGTGCGGGATTTTGCCGACAGGCTCAAGAATCAGGAAAAGCAGATCCGCACCATTCTCATAAAGAACTGCGGCCTTAAGCCCGATGAGTATCGCCGCTACTATTCCGAATCCAAGAAGGAAGCCTCCGCGGAATGGTACGAGCACATTATCAAGCTTAAAAAGCCCTTTGCCAAAAAGGCCGTGATTTATGAAAAGCAGCTTTTGAGCGCCGTGGAGTGTCTCCGGGGCATTGAGAACGATTCTCAGACCCGGATTTCGGAGATCCGCCGCATCAGCCAGGAAATCATGATGTGGGAGGCCAAGACCAAAAAGGCCAAGTCGGAAATGATCGAGGCCAATCTGCGTCTGGTGGTATCCATAGCCAAGAAGTACATTAACCGCGGCATGCCCTTTCAGGATCTGATTTCCGAAGGCAATATCGGTCTTATGAAGGCGGTGGATAAGTTTGAGTACCGCCGGGGTTATAAGTTTTCTACATACGCCACCTGGTGGATCCGCCAGGCCATTACCCGTTCCATTGCCGATCAGGCCCGCATTATCCGGGTGCCGGTGCATATGATTGAAACCATGCACAAGTACAACCGCATCGCGCGGCAGATTCTGCAGGAAAAGGGCCATGAAGCCACTCCGGAGGAAATTTCAGCCCGCATGGGGATTTCCGTGGAGAAGATCCAGAAGGTGATGAAGATTTCCAAGGAGCCCATGTCCATGGAATCTCCTATCGGAGACGACGAGGATTCCCGGCTGGGAGACTTCTTGGAGGATGAAACCACTCAGATGCCGCAGGATCTGGCAGCTCAGGACAACCTTAAGTTTGTCATTGAGAAGATCCTGACGGATCTCTCCCCCCGGGAGGCCATGGTGCTTCGGATGCGCTACGGTATCGGGATGCCTTCTGATCATACCCTGGAGGAGGTGGGGCAGCACTTCGGCCTGACGAGAGAGCGCATTCGTCAGATCGAAGCCAAGGGACTCCGGAAGCTCCGGCATCCCACGAGATCCGAGCCCCTTAAGAGCTTTGTGGATGGCTGAATGCCTGCCGCATGCCGAGAAAGGCCGCGAAAGCGCGGTAGAAAGCCGGCAGCTCCGAGCAGCGGGGATTAAGCCGGCCGCCGGCGGGAATTTTTGAAAAAAGAACAGAAAAAAGTCTGCTGAGTTCAGCGGACTTTATGAGGAGATACGTCTATTAATGTGATCCTAGTCATATTTTTTAAATTCAGTGTTTAACACACCCCCTTTCTGAGATCTAAAATCTTGTGCTCCATTTAAATATGGTGGCCCTTTTGTTTCATATTTTTGCGTCCGTGTCATTTTCCTGAGGACAGATCCTGTTTCTTTCTTGTGATAAAAAGGGCGGCTTTTCTGTTTTTCATGGTTCTTTCTAAGTTTTAATGGCGGCCCCTTCGGGTGTGGTGCTATCTATTAAGGCGGTATAATGGAAAATTCTTCTGCATTTATTTCGTTAAGACAGCTAATCATTGATGGAAAGGAGAGAGGGTATCTCACTAAATCTGAAATCAAAGAGCATTTGCCAGCCGAATTTGAAGATGATGAAAAACTGGAGGATTTTTTTCAGCGCTGCGAGGAGATGGACATTCAGATTTACGACAAGCCTCCGGAATCTGATGATCTGATTCTCAATCAGACGGCCTCCGAAACTGAAAAAATGATGTCCGATATCGGGAAGACCACTGACCCGGTAAGGATGTACATGCGCGAAATGGGCAGCGTGGGCCTTCTGGATCGCAAAACCGAGGTGCAGATTGCCCGCAGAATCGAAGAAAGCGTCCGCGGCGTGCAGTCGTGTCTGGGCCGCTGTCCTCTGGTGGTAAAGCTGTTTCTGGATCAGTTCCTGGAGATTTCCAGTCAGAATTCCCGCATTTCCGACATTGTTTCCGGCTTCCGGCTGGAGAACGAAGAAGACAGCGAGGGCGATGAGGTCAGGGAGGAGGAAACTCCCGAGACCGGGGAGCCGGAAACCGAGGATCCGGTTTCCGATGAGGCCATTTCCGATGATGCCGCTCCCGGCGACGATGCGGATGACGATGCCGAAGGCGACGGCGGCGATGCCAAGGATGACGGCGATATGGATGACAGCGGGGGTTCCGGTCCTTCTCTGGAGGAGGTGGCTGCCCAGATGGTGTACCTGGACAAGGCCTGGCGTTCCTTTGAAAAGGCCCGGGAAAAGTACGGCATCAGACATGCCCAGACCCATCGCGCTCTCACCCTGATGGAGAAGGAGTTTGTCAGGTTCAAGCTGCCTCAGAAGGAGCTTACCTACCTCTCCCGGACGGCTCAGGATCATTTCTCGGAAATGCGGCCTCATGATGATTTCATGGCCGATACCCTGAAAAAGCGCTGCGGCATGGATCAGCCCTTCTACCGGAAGCTTTATCTTGATAACCGGAAGGTGTTTGACCGGAACTGGTATGATGCCGTGGCAAATGCGGATCGTCCCTTTGCGGAAAAGATCCGCGCTCATGAGAAGCAGATCCTGGAGGAGCTGGAACGCATTTCCGGCATTGAGGAAAAGATCGGCATCGAGATCTTCAAGCTCCGGGATCTGAAAAAGGAACTTATTCTGTGGGATCAGAATGCCCAGAAGGCCAAGGGGGAGATGATTAATGCCAATCTCCGTCTGGTGATCTCCATTGCTAAGAAATACACCGGCCGGGGCATGCAGTTCCTGGATCTGGTGCAGGAGGGCAATATCGGCCTTATGAAGGCTGTGGATAAGTTTGAATACAAGAGGGGATTCAAATTTTCAACCTACGCCACCTGGTGGATCCGGCAGGCCATTACCCGTTCCATTGCCGATCAGGCCCGGACTATCAGAATTCCGGTGCACATGATTGAAACCATCAACAAGCTGAACCGAGTGTCCCGGCAGATGCTGCAGGAGAACGGCCGGGAGCCTACTCCGGAGGATCTGGCCAAGAGGATGGGACTTCCGGTGGACAAGATCCGCAAGGTGATGAAGATTTCCAAGGAGCCTGTTTCCATGGAGAAGCCCGTGGGTGACGATGATGATTCGCATTATGGGGATTTTCTGGAGGATACCACGCTGCCGCTCCCGGCTGACGTGGCCACGGTGGACAGTCTTAAGGACATCACCGAAAAGGCCCTGAGCGGACTTTCGCCCCGGGAGGCCCGGGTTATCAGAATGCGTTTCGGCATTGGCATGAGCTCCGACCATACTCTGGAAGAGGTAGGGAAGCAGTTTGACGTAACCAGGGAGCGCATTCGTCAGATTGAAGCAAAGGCGCTCCGGAAACTCCGGCATCCAAGCAGATCCACGGCGCTCCGGAGCTTCCTGGACAGCAATCAGGAAGCGGTTTAGCAGGTTTTTTATGAAGAGAAGGGCCCTTAGCGGGCTCTTTTTTTGTTTGGGGAGATCTGGAAGCAGAGGGAGAATAAGAGTCCGGACAGGAAGGACATGAGCCGACAGGAAGGACATAAGGGAATCAGAAAAAGACGGTGGGTAAATACGGGCATGGAGCGGAAAAGATGCAGATGGGAATGCATGGCGATAATTGAAGGCGAGAATTGATGGCGAGAATGAGGCTGACAGGGAGCGCGTGGGGGAGAGAATCCGGGATCAGGGTATCGGGGAGGCTGAGCCGGGGCGAAGGGAAGGCGCGTGAGACGGGTAAAAAAGTTTCCGGAAATATTAGACAAGGCGGGATTTGACTTGTATAATTGCAACCGTTCCGCGGCCCATTAGCTCAGTCGGTTAGAGCAGACGACTCATAATCGTTTGGTCCACTGTTCAAGTCAGTGATGGGCCACCAGTTCAGAACAAAAAATTCTTTCTTTATTTCTTTTGCATTTCTCTTCTTTATTCAGCGTCTGATGTCTCATATCACCGTCACCATTTCAGAGTTAACTTCAGAAGGCACTGGTTTAGGCTTTCTTAATGGCAAAAAGGTCTTTGTTCCCGGAGCCTTTCCCGGGGAAACGGTAACTCTGGAACCCGTTATTGATAAGCCGGGGTATATCTCCGGAAGACTTCTCGAAGTTCAGAAGCGGAGTCCGGACAGGATTCCTGATTTCTGCCCCGTTAAGTGCGGGGGCTGCTCCTTTACCGCTTTGTCATATGAAGCGGAGCTCCGTTTTAAATCTGCTTATCTCCTGAATCTCTTTAAGGATCTTCCGGGGTTTTCGGAAGAAAAGTATCGCGGCATTACCGGAATGCCTAATCCTTTCCGCTACCGGAACAAGGCAGTTTACGTGGCCGGGTGGGATAATGCCGCCTCCGGGGAGCCGGAGCTTCAGAACCGGAAAGCGGATACCGAGAATGAAAGGGCGGATAAAAGGAATGAGAGAATAAAGGGGAATTCCAGCAGGAAAGCGGCGGATGAGACAGAGGACAGGAACGAGGAACATGGTGAGAATAAGGGCCGGGACAATAATGGCCATGGCAGATTTATGCTGGGCCTTTATGAAAGGGATTCTCACAAAATCATTGCTATTCCGGACTGTCTTCTGGAACCCGCATGGATGAACCGGGCGCGTATCGGGCTCCGGGATCTGGTAAATGAAACCATTTCTGGCGGAAATTCCAGAGGGGAAGATGCCCGGGAGATGAAGATCTTTGCGGAGAATCTCCGTTATCTCTTTTTGCGGGGAGCTCCGGACGGGGAAAAATCCGGAGATGATGATGCCGCCTTCCGGAGGTGCGCGGTTCTCGTGCTCAGAACCGGGAACGATGCCGCATCGTCCTCGGCAGCTGTGCCGGAGGCAGTGCTGAGATTGCTGGAAAAGTCCGGGATCGCCAATATTGCGGTGAATTTCAATAATGATCCCGGAAACCGGATTTTCGGGGAGAACTTCCAGGCAGTCCGGGGCGGACTTTATGCGGAAATGCCGCTTCAGGGACGGGTATTCCGGGTGCGGCCGGAGTCGTTTTTTCAGATAAACGGCGAAATTACCGGGCTTCTGTACGATAAGGCCATTGAGCTTCTGGATCCGGCTCCGGATGCCAGGATAGCGGATCTTTATTCCGGCATCGGTACAATTTCCTTCCGTCTTTCGGAGCGAGCCCGGGAAACCTTTGGGATCGAGGTGGTTCCCGAAGCTGTGCGGGATGCGGAAAGAAACAGCGAGATCTTCGGCATCGGCAATGCCAGCTTTTATGCGGGCAGGGTTGAGGATGTTCTTCCGGATTTGGTCAAAGGCGGAGTCAGGTTTGACGGTGTTATTTTGGATCCAGCCAGAAAAGGCTTGGAAGAGAGCGTGGTGAATACTCTGGCTGCTCTCGGGGTACCCCGGATTGTGTATATCTCCTGCAATCCCAAAACCCAGAAGCGGGACATGGCATGGTTTATTAAACGCGGTTATCAGCTGGAATGCCTTTATGCTTTTGACATGTTCCCGCATACCTGTCACGTCGAGACCGTAGTTTTACTATCAAGGGCAAAATAGACCGGCTCTGAAAGCCCTTGAAATCAAAGGGTTTGCGGAGTTTGATGCTTTTTTGAGCATGACTGTAAAGAGCAATTTTGATTGTATGTGAAAACATATAAGGCGGAAAGATACCATTTTGCGTTTGCGGAAGGAAATGGCGTGAATTGTGCCTAATCTTGGATGTGAAAAATAATGTACTTTTCAGAAAACAATGAAAAAACGGCGGGGAGATCCGGCATAATCAGTACAGCTCCTTGCCCCTTGGAAATCAAAAAAACTGCTGTTAACTTGCAGCAGGATTTCTTGCCATAGATTGGTCGAATAGAAGTGTCAGATACCAGTATGCTGTGATGCTGCATTCGGAATGAATTCAATTTTCAACGTCAAATTCATCGCAGCAGCCAGCCGTTTCAGCAGATTCAGACTGGGATTTCTATTTCCGTTTTCCAATCGGCTAATATCGGCCTGACTGATACCAGAACGCTCAGACAGCTGTTTTTGAGTTATTCCGGCTCTGATTCGGGCATCTAATATAGCGCGAGTGATATCCAATTCTGGCTGAATAGCTTCATACTCTCTGCGAAACTCTTCATCTGCCATCAATTCGTTCGTCAGTTCCTGAAGGTCACTCATGATTTCATCCCTTTCTTGAAAAATGGTATGTCCCCGCCGTTTAGCAAAGTTTAGAATAAAACTAGGTTGATAGGAAGGACGTAGTTTTTAGACTGACGGTTGGCAGGGGTGGGGGGCTAGCCCCCCACCCCTGCCAAAACGGCCGAAAAAGATCTCCTTCCGCCTCCCCCTCTGGCTTAAAAGCCCTCTCCTCATAGATATGTCTCATTGTTTACATGGAGATCTATTTATGAAAAAATCAGCTGCCAATTCAAAAAAGAGCAATGACGTTAAGTTCTACGCTCTCTGTAAATACAAAAATGGCGAATCTGTATCTGCTATTGCCCGTGAGATAGGTGTTAGCAAATCCACCGTTCATTACTGGATCAAGACCATTCAAGTACCTGAAGGAGCCAAGGCCGAGGATTATGTTCCTTCCATTGCCTCTCAGGAGAGCGTTGCTTCGGAAAAGGCCTTTACGGCTGTTGTGACCACCGCTGGAATGAATGAACTGGAAATAACAGAATACTGTGCAAAAAACAACATAACCCGTGAAAATTTAACTGTTTGGAGGAATAACTGCATGACTGCTAACAACAAGGGCGCTGAGAACGATATTAACCGTCTCCTTAAGATTATCGAAGAAAAGGATCGGGAACTGGCTAAATACAAGGCTCTGGCTGCTGTTATCCCTGAGAAGGATAACAAGATTCAGGAGCTTGAACGTACCACCGCAGCTCTTGCAAGCCTGGCTTTATCAGCAAAAAAAGCCGAGGCGTTCTTCAGGGGAAAATAAGCTGGCGCGGCAAGTCTTTGCCTCCTGAAGAACGCCTAACTGTCGTTACCGAAATTGACGCATGCTTAAACGGAGTAAGCCAGATACCATGGAAAAATCTCCGGAAACATCTCGGCGACGAAGCTGGCAAAACCTCAAAACAAGGGTTTATCTGCAAGGGATTGTGGGGAATAACCACGGCTACATACTACAACTGGAAGAACCAGAAAATGAATGAAGGCGCGATGACAGATCACCGTACTGATCAGAAGAACAGGATTCCGGCAAACAAGCTGTCAGATAAAGAGATTCAGCAAATCATTGATGAATTCAATAACAGGAAAGAACATGGCGAGGAAAGCATTACAGCGTATAGCATTGCATACAGCCTCATGGACAAGGGAGAATATGTAGCCTCCCCTTCAACCATAGCCCGCTATATAAGGGCCTATATGCTTGAGATTAACCCGTCTCTGGCAGAACGGCAAATTGCTGATGAAGGGCTGGAAAAGCATCACGTCAGCACAGGGGCTTTGCCGGAGGGGATTGCAACAGGACCGAATACTGTATGGGTGGCTGATACTACTTACCTGAATACTGATATCAAAGGCAAGTATTATTACCTGCTGACCATCATGGACCTTTACAGCAGAAAGATCGTCCACTGGGAGATCGTAGAACGGGAAGAGGCAATATCATGGGAAAGATGCCTTCAG
>JAEEGF011496030.1_pt1 | contig 41649 bp, 49 predicted proteins | sample 9134171 | NCBI WGS metagenome assembly JAEEGF01 (sample SAMN16246542, study PRJNA631951) | gut metagenome | biome: gut microbiome; feature: rumen; material: AP-attached | host: Bos | place: Iran: Karaj | collected 2018-10 | reverse complement strand
GAGGGGTTCTCCTTCTGACCGACGACCTGCGAAACGCGCGCCGCCATGGGGACGGCGGAAACGCCCGCGGAGCCGATTAGAGGATTGATCTTGCCCCTTGTGATCCAGCACATGAGCTTGCCGAGGAGCACGCCGCCCGCCGTTCCGCAGAGGAACGCGGCGATGCCCATGGCGAAAATGCCGAGGGTATCGAGTCTTAAGAACATGCTTGCCGTCGCAGTCGCGCCGACGCTTACGCCGAGGAAAATCGTAACAATATTCATCAGCTCGTTCTGGGCGGTCCTCGACAGCCTGTCGACTACGCCGCTCTCACGAAGGAGGTTTCCGAGCATCAGCATGCCCACGAGGGACGCTGCGGAGGGCACGAGCAACGCTGTGAAGATAGTGACGACTATCGGGAATATGATCTTCTCCGTCTTCGAAACGGGACGAAGCTGCTGCATCTCGATCCTGCGCTCCTTCCTTGTGGTGAGGAGCTTCATGATCGGGGGCTGAATGAGCGGGACGAGCGCCATATAGGAATATGCCGCGATCGCTATTGAGCCGAGATACTCGGGCGCGAGCTTCGACGTGACGAATATCGCCGTGGGACCGTCCGCGCCGCCGATGATGCCGATGGAGGCGGCGACGCCGTTGGTGAAGCCCATCAGCTTCGCGCCGATGAACGCGATGAAAATGCCCGCCTGCGCGGCGGCGCCCAGGAGCAGGCTCTTGGGATTGGCGATCAGCGGACCGAAATCCGTCATCGCGCCGACGCCGAGGAATATGAGACACGGGTAAATGCCGAGCTTGACGCCGAGATACAGGTAATCGACGAGACCCGCCGACTCCGCAAACTCCTGCCAATGGACGTGCCCGCCCTCAAACAGCACGGGATGATACATCTCCGCCCCGGGAAGATTGGTCAAAAGCATACCGAAGGCTATCGGCATAAGGAGCATAGGCTCAAACTTTTTGACGATAGCAAGGTACAGAAGCACGCACGCAATGGCTATCATCGCGAGCGTCTTCAGCCAATCCGGGAAGCCCGATGAGAAGAGCCTGTAAAAGCCCGATTGTTTTAAGAATTCAAGAATAGATTCCATGAGCCCTCGTATTATTCGAAGGCGATGAGAACGTCGCCGGAATTGACGGATGCACCCTTCTGAGTATTGAGATTAACAACGCGGCCGTCGCGGGGAGCGAGGATCTCGTTCTCCATCTTCATCGCCTCGAGCACGAGCAGAACTTGTCCGCGCTTGAAGCTGTCGCCGACCTTAACGTTTACGCCGACGATGGTGCCGGGCATGGGCGCGGAGATGATTTCCGCAGCGCCGGGCGCGGCATGAACGGGCTGGGGCGCGGCGGGAGCGGGGATGGCGGCGGGCTTGACGTCGCCCTTGAGCTCCTCTACCTCGACTTCGTATGAGGTACCGTTTACATTGACAAGAAATTTACGCATATTAACCTCCGAAAACGGCTTATTAAGCCGATGTTTTACTTGTTGTTCACGCAGCTTTGCGTATCGAGTGGATGCGGATGCCGGTTACGTCCGTGCCGAGCTCCGCCGCTATGGAAGCGGAGATGACCGCAACGAGCTCGCGCCTTTCCTCAACGGAAAGCGCGGGAGCGCCGACCTGCTTTATCGAATGGATCCGGATAGCGGAAGCATCCTCCCCGAGGTATTCGGCGATCGCGGCGGAAACGGCGGCGATCGCTTCCCTGCGGTTGGGACCGGCGATGGCGGGAACGGGCGTGAATGCGGGAGCGACGCTGACGGGGCGGGTATGCTCCGGCATAACGTCGTAATGCTTTTTACGCGAAACAAGCCTCTTTTCGCCGGAGAAAAGGCGCACAAAGAAGCTCATTAAGCAGATTATTCCGATGAGTGAAACAAGACCGACAAACACTACTCCGAGCCCGATGCCGAGCACCGGCAGCGACTCGATAAAGCTTTGCCATAACCTTTGAAGCATGAAAGAAAACCTCCCGGGACAGGATCAAACTGCGATGGGGATACCCTCGCCTTAAATCATCCCAATTTCAGATATTCGACGGCAGTCCCTGTTCTCCTGTTCGGAAAGTTCGGAAAAAGAAAATATATTTATTTGTCGAATAAAGCGTCAGTCCCTATCGGTCACAAAGCCGCTTATCTCCTCTTCCGTTAGTAGACGCTTCTCTCCCGGTTTCATGGAGCCGAGGCGCACGTCGCCTATCGCCACGCGGCAAAGCCTGATGGTTTTATGCCCGAGCGTCTCGAGCATACGTCTGACCTGGCGGTTGCGTCCCTCGTGTATGGAGATGAGGAGCTCGCTCCTTTCGGCGCCGTTTTTCGTCACGCGGACGACCGCCGGCGCGGTGATCCCGTCGTCCAGCATAACGCCGTTCATCAGCGTGCGTTCGTCACGCTTCGATATCTCGCCCGTACAGAGCACGCGGTACGTTTTGGTCTTCATATAGCGCGGGTGCATCAGCTTTTCGGCAAAATCACCGTCGTTCGTCAGGAAAATGAGCCCTTCCGAATCGTAATCGAGGCGCCCTACCGTATAGAGCCTTTCCGGGACGTCCTTAAAAAAGTCTACGACCTTGATCCTGTCCTCGTTTTCGGAGGACGTGCAGATAACGTTTTTGGGCTTGTAAAAGGCGTAGACGACCTTCTTCGCGGCGGGATGCACCTGCTTGCCGTCATAGACCACGCAGTCATCCTTGCTCACGCTGCAGCCAAGCTCCGCCACGCTGCCGTTGACAGTGACTTTTCCTTCCTTAATAAGCTCCTCGCATTTCCTGCGGGAGGCAATTCCGGCGTCCGCCAAAAACTTTTGAAGTCTCAACTTTTTATTGCTCCGATCGTATTATGCTGCCATTCGTTTGAAGAGGAGCCAGAACCACCAGGTGATACCGCGTTCCCGAACGTCCGCGTGCGCCACGAGCTCGGTCTCGCCTATAAGCTCTCCCGAGCTGAATACGCGAAGCCTGCCGAGCGTCTGCCCCGCCTTTATCGGCGCGGCTATCGGACCGTAAAGCTCCGTTTTGACGTCGAACGCTTGCGCGGCGTCCTTCTTCAACAATGCTATTATACTATCTTTTGCGGCAATTTCCAATACGCTTTCGTCACTGTTTTCAACTTCAGCGCGCATTATTACAGAATCTTTTTCGACTGCGACCGTCTTTTCATACGTGTCGAACGCGGTCTCGAGCAGTTCCGACGCTGTCCCGAACATCGGACGGCAGTTTAAGAGCGCGCCGACGAGCGTCATACCGTCCCTCTCCGCGCCGAAGACGAGGCATCTTCCGGCAGCCATCGTGTAGCCGGTCTTCACTCCGAACGCGCCGTCGAAGCTCCAAAGGAGCGAGTTCTTGTTCTTGAATGTGCGCTCGTACTCCCCGCTTTGAGTCCTGTGGTATTTTGTTGAAACTATCTGGCGGAACGCGTCGTTTTTTATCGCCTCGCGGGCGATCATGCAGAGCTCCCTCGCGGTGGTATAGTGTTCGGGATCGTTCAGCCCGTTCGGAGTCACGAAATGCGTATTTTCGAGCCCGAGCTCCTCCGCCCTTTTGTTCATCAATGCGGCGAAGCCCTCCGTGCTCCCGCCGACGTGTACGGCGAGCGCCACGGCTGCGTCGTTGCCCGAAGCGAGCATAAGCCCGTAGAGGAGATCTTCCACGCTGATCCTCTCGTTATTCCGGAGATATATCGACGAGCCCTCTACGCCCACCGCCTCGTCCGGAACGAAGACCTGTTCGTCCGTCCGGCAGTTTTCGAGCACGACGAGCGCGGTCATTATCTTCGTCGTGCTTGCCATGGGAAGCCGCTCGTCGGCGTTTTTCCCGGCAATGAGCGCGCCGGTCTCACACTCCATAAGCGCCATTGCCTTTGCCTCGTCCGCGGCAAAGACCGGCTCGCTCCGCCCCGGAAGCGCAAGAAAAACCATCACAGCGGTCAGCACGATAACCGCATAGAGTCTTAACTGCGTTTTTGGCGTCACTCCAGTTCATCCCCCGTCGTTTCATATTCGATCTTGTAGGCAAAAGGCTTATGATCGCGGCGCAGCTTCCTCGCGGCATAGACCTTCTTCACCTTTTTTTCGGCAGCGGGAACCTTTTCGCAGTTCTTCGCCTCCTCCTTTTTGGGCGAGGCTGCGTATTCCTTGATCATGCGTTCGGCTGCATCGATCACCTGCGGCGCAAGGTCTATGAGCCTGTCTGCCGGGCAGTCCTCCTTTGCGGGAAGCACGCGCACGGTACCGTTCTGCACGGCGAGGAACGCAAGCGGCGTAAGGCTCATGCCGACCGTCGACGCGCCTATGAAGGGGTATTCGCTTTCGCTGCGCGTATCAAGCGAGCTTTTTTTGATCGGCGTCGCTGCGGCGTATTCTCCGCCGCCGACCAGGAGCCCCAGCGCGACCTTCGACACGGGAAGTATCATCGTATGATCCTCCGTGATTATCGGCGAACCGATCACGGTGTTTACGTCCGCGAGCCGCTTTATCTCCTCCATCGACGACTGCATTATGTTTTCTATTGGGTGACTCATTGTTTTTCCTCCGTTTTTTCTTTATGTATCCGATGATTAGTTTAACCGGATAGACCGTTGCTATACCGTCCGCGTTCACGGCGATCGCCGTATCCGAAAAGCAGGGCTCGATCATGACGGAAGGGTTTTCGGTCTTCAGGATACAGAGCGCCTGCATTATCAGCACGTTTGCAGCTCCCGCCGCGGTGACCGCAAACTCCGGCCGCTTCGATATGCCCGCTTTTCCCCATACGTTTACGGCTTTCAGCCTTAAAGCATTGAGCGGCAGAAGCGTTTTGGGCCTGCGTTTTTTGAGCTTGAACGGGATCCTTTTCCCCATGACGGTCAGGACTATTCCCTCCGGATAACGGTAGACGGCGCTCATATCGATCCAAAGCGGTATGCCAAAGAGCTCCAGCGAGGCGAATACGCCCTTCGTCCGTATCTTCAGCGAAAACCTGAGCCTTTTGGGGAGCAGCATAAGCCCTGCCATGATCGCCGCGGCGGCGATGACGATAAGCGGGATCAGCGTTTTTTTCATCATATTCACGATCCTTACATTTTTGATTTAAGTTTGTTCAATGTGCTTGTAAAATATCCTTTTGCATGATAAAATGAATGTGTATGCAGTATGAGTGGAGGTTCGTGCGATGATAATACTCGGGATCGATCCCGGCTACGCTATCCTGGGCTACGGTCTTATCAAATTCGATCGCGGGCAGTTTACCGTGCTCGATTACGGCGTCATTGAAACGAAGGCGGACCGTTCGTTCCCAGAAAGGCTGGAGATCCTTCATCGCGGCGTAACCGTGCTCATCGAAAAATACAAGCCCGACCACGTCGTGTTTGAAGAGTTGTTCTTCAATCACAACGCGAAGACCGCGATCCAGGTCGCCGCAGGGCGCGGAGTGGCGCTTCTTGCTGCGCAGCAGGCGGGGCTTCCCCTTTACGAATACACCCCGATGCAGATAAAAATGAACGTCACGGGTGACGGACACGCGGACAAGCTGCAGGTGCAGACGATGGTCAAGCTCCTGCTGAAGCTGAACAAGGTGCCCAAGCCCGACGATGCGGCGGACGCCCTCGGCGCGGCGATATGCCACGCGAGCGCAGTCGGTCCGTCATTGGAGGAATACAGGATAAAGTAATGTACGCGCATATCAAAGGCACAGTTGATTCCGTCTATCCCGACCGCGCCGTCATCGAGGCGGCGGGAGTCGGGTACGAGCTGTTCTGCAGCTCCATGACGCTCAGGGAGCTTTTGCCGGGCAAAACGGCGAAGCTCTATACCCATTTCCATATCGCGCAGGATGCGATAGCTCTGTACGGTTTCAGATCCGACGAGGAACGCGCTATGTTCCGCAGGCTGATCAGCGTATCGAGGATAGGTCCGAAGGTGGCGCTCAGCGTGCTCTCCGTGCTCACGCCGGAGGACGTCGCTCTCGCTGTTGTTACCGACAATACCGCCGCTTTCGACCGCGTCCAGGGCATGGGCAGGAAGACCGCCGCAAGGCTCATACTCGAGCTCAAGGGCAAGGTCGACGCTGCGGAGGGCATCCCCGCCGCCGCGGTTTCGGATGACAATTCCTCCGTCCGTGCGGAGGCGATCGCCGCGCTCGTTTCGCTCGGCTACGACGGCGCGGTAGCCGGAAGGGTCGTCACCGGTCTCCCCGCGTGCGACAGGGTCGAGGATATGATCAAAAACGCTCTCAAGGAGCTTTCAAAGAGATAAACCATGGATTACGACGACAGGATCATTTCCTCTTCCTTTCAGGAGGAGGATGAGAAAATCGAATACAGCTTGCGTCCCAGATTCCTTGCCGAATACATCGGTCAGTCTAAGGTCAAGGAGCATATCGGCGTCTATATGAAGGCCGCGAAGCTCAGGGGCGAGGCGCTCGACCACGTGTTGCTGTACGGTCCTCCCGGGCTCGGCAAGACGACGCTTGCCTCCATCATCTCGAACGAGATGGGCGGCAAGCTCTCCGTCACGAGCGGTCCCGCGATATCCCACAGCCGCGACCTTGCGGCGATACTCTCGAACGTGAACGAGGGGGATATCCTCTTCATCGACGAGATACACCGTTTGAATGCCAGCGTTGAGGAGATCCTCTACCCCGCTATGGAGGATTTCGCATACGACATAGTGATCGGCAAGGGGCCGTCCGCAAGGTCCCTCAGAATGGAGCTTCCGAAGTTCACCCTCGTCGGCGCGACCACGAGGCTGGGGCTTTTGACCTCTCCGCTGCGCGACAGGTTCGGCATAAAGGAGCAGCTCGAGCTCTATTCGCCCGAGGATCTTAAGGAGATCATCGTGAGGAGCGCCGGCATCCTCGATATCGGCATTACAGAGGACGGCGCGCTTGAGATCGCCTCCCGTTCGAGGGGCACGCCCCGCGTCGCCAACAGGCTTCTGAAGCGCGTGCGCGACTATGCACAGGTCAAGGGCGCGGGCGTCATCGACTGCGAGACCGCCATGCGCGGGCTTGAGATGCTCGGCGTGGACGAGCTTGGGCTCGATCCGGTCGACAGGCGTATGCTTGAATCGATGATAGTCAAGTTCCGCGGACGTCCAGTCGGGCTCGATACGATCGCCGCCTCCACCGGCGAGGATCCGACCACGATAGAGGACGTTTACGAGCCCTATCTTATCCAGCTGGGGTTCATTGCGCGCACTCCCCGCGGGCGAGTGCTCCTGCCCGCCGCTTATGAACATTTGGGATACCCCGCGCCTGCTGAAAGCGGCTCGGATCAGTTACATTTTTAATCATCATTCAGGAGGTTTACCATGTTCGGTAAAAAGAAGAAGGAGCTTGAGTTCCTTTTGTCGCAGCGCGAGTCTGAAAACGCCCTTATGAAAAAGCGCATCAGCGAGCTTGAGGCGGAAGTTAAGCGCCTTAAAGATCAGGAGGGCATGGTGCTTCGCGCGATAACCGAGGCGGATAAGACCGCCGACCGCATCGAGCGCGAGGCGGATGAAAAGAAGGCCCGGATGCTTGCCGAAGCGGAGCAGAAGATCAGCAAGGCGGCGATAAGGGCGAACAACATACTCGCCAGCGCCGACGAGGAAGCGGAAAGCATTCGCAAGGAGGCCGACGAATACCTCGAATCGCAGAAGAACGAGGCCGATACTTATTCCGAAAACATCCGCACGGACGCGAATATCTACGTCGAGCGCACCATAATCGCCTCCCAGATGGAGGTCAACAAGCGCAAGGACGTTGTGAACGATCTGAACGAGCTGCTTAAAAAGACCACCGATTATCTTGCAGAGCAGACCGCCGCGTTCAGCGATCTCATTAAGGGCGTTATCGAGGAGAACGAAAGCGAGACCAAGGAGCTTTGCCGCGAGATAGAGAAATGCTCCTGCAACTGCGAGGAGTGTGAGAACCCCTGCAAGCCGAACGTCGCCCCGAAGCCCGGCGCGAAGATCGCGGATGAGGACGAAGACGAAGAAGAGTCCGACGAGGGCGCTGAGGACGAAGCCGCCGAGGAGCCCGAAACGGTGATCGAGCCTGCGGAGGAACCCGCCGAAGAGCAGACCGCCGCTTCGCTTGACGAGGAGACCGCTCCCGCCGATCCCGCAAAGGACGACGATATCGACGTTTCGAGACTTCCCGAGGATTACACCGATCCGGCGCAGCTGATGCACAACATCTACTATCTCGAAAGGCGCGATCTCCCCGCGAGGGACGAGTACACCGAGCACGGCGACAGGACTCCCGCGGGCGGCATCACGTTTCCCGACGAGCTCGGCGGCGAAGGAAAGGAAGATCTTCCCCATGACGAGAAGCTCGACGAGATAGTGACCGAGGTCGTTGAGGCTTCCTGACGCATAATATAATTAAAGATTATATTCCCTCCCAAAGTTGACTTTGGGAGGGAATAAGTTTATAATTCCATTTGATTCGGGCGTGATCGCCCCTTCCAATAAGCATATTCAATACATCAGGAGATAAATATGAAGGTTCGGAATATTCTCGGCGAAAGGTTCAAGGAACGCGCTTTCGATATCGAAAGCCAGAATCTTATGACGCGCGGCGGCTACATAAAGCAGGTCGGCAACGGCATCTATTCGCTCTTCACCCCCGCAAAGCGCATACAGAACAAGATCGAAGCCATCCTGCGTGAGGAAATGGACGCGATCGACGGTCAGGAAGTCCTCTTCCCCGTCGTTATGCCCGCGACGCTTTGGCAGTCCTCCGGCAGGTTCGAGTCGATCGGCAAGGAACTTCTGAGGTTCAAGGACAGATCCGGCGCGGATATGGTCCTCGGCATGACGCACGAGGAAGCCGCCGTTCAGCTTGCAATGAACGTTGCCGGCACCTATCAGAAGTACCCCTTCATGATCTATCAGATCCAGACCAAGTTCCGCGACGAGCCGAGAGCAAGGGGCGGTCTTATCCGCGTGCGCGAGTTCACCATGAAGGACGCGTACTCCTTCCACACCTCTCAGGCGGATCTTGAAAAGTATTACGATCGCGCATACCGCGCCTATGAGCGCATCTACGCAAGGGCGGGCGTGCCCGAGGTCATCGCCGTCAAATCCGACAGCGGCATGATGGGCGGCAAGGTAAGCCACGAGTTCATGCTCCTTACCGACATCGGCGAGGATTCCATCGTCATTTGCCCCGAGTGCGGCTTCCGCGCTAATATGGAGGCGTGCGAGGCGATCACCGAGAACGTCCCCGACGCCGAGCTTGAGCCCCTTGCCGAGGTCTTTACCGGCGAAGCCAAGACCATCGACGAAGTTGGCGCGCTGCTCAAAAAGACCAGCGACAAGACCTGCAAGGCGGTCGTTTACCAGCGCAACAGCGACGACAGCTACGTGCTCATATTCTGCCGCGGCGACCGTGAGATAAACGAAACGAAGCTGACCAACTATCTCAAGGCGGAGATCCATCCCGCCGTTGAGATCGAGAACGCCAATCTCGCCGCCGGTAATATCGGTCCCGTTGGGCTCGACACAAACGCGACCGTGCTGTTCGACAAATCCCTCGTCGGCGCGACGAATCTTATCTGCGGCGCGAACAAGGCGGAATATCATCTTTCCGGCTTCTGCCCCGCCCGCGATCTTCCCGGGAACACGCAGTTCATCGACCTTACGAAGGCCGTCGAGGGCGGCGTTTGCCCCTGCTGCGGCAAGCATTCCCTCAAGGTCAAGCGCGGCATCGAGGTGGGCAACATATTCCAGCTCGGCAGACGCTATACCGAAGCCATGGGCATGACCTATGACGACGAGAACGGCGCGCGCGTCAGCCCCATAATGGGTTGCTACGGCATCGGCGTGGGCAGGCTCATCGCCTCCGTATGCGAGGAGCATCACGACGATTACGGTCCCATCTGGCCCATCACCATCGCCCCCTGGCAGGTGGAGATATGCGCCCTGCGCGCGGACGACGCTTCCGTACGCGCCGCCGCCGACAAGCTCTATAAGGAGCTTGAGGATGCGGGCGTGGAGGTGCTTTACGACGAGCGCAACGTTTCCGCCGGCTTCATGTTCTCCGACGCGGATCTGCTCGGCGCGCCCGTGCGCGTGGTCATCAGCCCCAAGACGCTTTCAAGGAACGCCTTTGAGCTCTCCGCAAGAGATAAGTCCTTCCGCGAGGACGTCGCTCCCGAGAACGCCGCCGAAGCGGTGCGCGTGAAAGTTGCCGAAATGATCGCCGCCGTCAACGCGAAGGTGCCCGAGCGGCTTTGATTTGGCGCTTATAACGGACTGGCCGATATGAAACGGGCAGTCCGTTTTAGTATATTTTGCGTCTTGTGTAACGAACCGCCGTTTTTTTGCATTAACATATGAACGCGAACGAAAGGAGCTCTTCCGTGAAGACGATGGACGAGGTCTACAACAGGTATGCCATGACCGTCTACCGGTATCTTCTTTCGCTTACCCGCGATCCGGGCGTCGCGGAGGAGCTTACGCAGGAGACCTTCTATCAGGCGATACGCTCCTCCTCCAAATACGACGGGAGCTCTTCGGTATCGACCTGGCTCTGCGCTATCGCGAAGCGCGTTCACCTTGCATATCTAAGGAAGCATCCCCATGTGGAGGATATCGCGTCCGCGGATATTGCGGAAAGATCCGCCGAGGACAGCGTTATCGAAAACGAGGCGCGGCACGAGCTTTTGATAAAGCTGCACGAGCTTCGGGAACCTGCGCGCGAGGTCATGTATCTGAGGCTGTTCGGCGGGCTCAGCTTCAGGGAGATAGGTGAAATACTCGGCAAGACGGAGAACTGGGCGCGGGTGACCTATTTCAGAAGTAAGGAAAGCATCAGAAAGGATCTGGAAGAAGATGAATGAATTACCGTGCGAGGTCGTGCAGGACCTTCTGCCCTCATATGCCGACGGGCTTACCGGCGAAAGGACCGCCGAGCTTGTCAAAAAGCATCTGAAAGAATGCGCCGAATGTGAGGAAGCGTTCCGCGCCATGCGGGAGCCGGACGCGCCCGCAAAGGAAGAAGACAAGGCGGAGATCGATTATTTGAAGAAGAACCGCAAAAGGGGACGCGTCTTGGTGCTCGCATCCGCTGCGGCGGTGCTTGCGGCGCTTCTCGCGCTGTTCTCGATATTCTATCTTATCGGGCAGAAAGCGGGCTATGACGCCGTTTTCATCGACGTCGCCGTCGACGGGAACACGCTGAAGATATCAGGCTCCGCATTCGATCCGGGGCGCGCGGTCTCCCGCGTGGATATACGCGAAGAAGTCCCCGGAGTCATAACGGTCTCCCCGCGGCTCGTGAGAAACAGCTTCTTATTCAAAAACAGCTTTGAAAAGGAATACGAGTCAGAAACAAAGATAGAACGGGTCGTCATGAACGGGATGACCGTTTACAGCTCGAACGGGGTCGAAAAGACATTCTCCGCCGAGATGACTGACGCCGTAAAGAAAAGCTGGGAGGATTACTACGCCGTAAGCGACGGGCATTATACCTACGATACGACAAGGGGAAAGCCGGGCAGCTGCACCAAAAACCTCGCGGATTGGCAGGAGGCGCTGCGAACGCTCGGATACGTTCCCGCAAACCCGTTTGAAAACGATCCCGCATTTGAAAAAAGGAACTGCCTCGGAGTCGACGAAAAAGACCCCTCCGATCAGACGCTCTATCATTCCCGGCTGACCTGGAACGGCGACCGCGACGGCAATATCAAAAGCGCAGAGCTCAGGACCGGCTATTCAATGGACGGCGCGAGGGTGATCTATTCGATCTTTCCTGTCGGGGCAAAGGACGTTCCCGGATCGTTCGGAGAAATGTATAGTATTGAATCTACGGTCGATAATGAGTTTCCTCATATCGTCAGCATTTACCTCATCGGCGACGAAAGCATAGTGAGAGACGCTGTTCATACTCGCATTTATGAAAGGCTCCGGGTTTCCGACGGAAAGCAGCTTGTCATCGAAAAGGCCGCTGATCTTAAGTACATAAACGTCTACGCCATGATAAACGGGACGTATTATACGGTCGAGATCATAGGCGATTCGGAGGGCTTGCCCGAAAAAACAATGGAGAATGTGCTTGAAAAAGTGAAGGAACGGCTTTTGGAGATCGCGTAACGGGCAAACAAAAAGAGCCTGACGGAGCAAACGCTCACGAAAGGCTCTTTCCTTATGCTTATTTATCCATCGTGCTGAACCACGGGATGAATTTGGATACCTTCTTTTTGTAGTCCTTATAGCGCGGATATTTGGAGGAGCTGATCTCTTCTCCAAAATCGGAGCTGCCCATGAAAAGCACTATGAGAAGGAGCGCGCCGACGATGCTCCAATTGAGTATCGCGATGCCCGCGCCAATGCTGAAAACGTAGAACGAGATCCAGATGCACTGCTCGGCGAAATAGTTGGGATGCCTGCTGTGCGCCCAAAGCCCGGTCGTGTTGAAGCCGCGCCTGTACGGCATGGGCAGGTCTTCGAGCTTTTTGCCCTCCGCAAGGAGCTTTTTCTTCTTCTCCTGGAATTTCCACTGCTGTTCGTCCGCCACGGTCTCGAGCACTATGAAGCCGAGCATCAGACCCATTGCGACGAAGTCGATCCAGTTGAGCGGAGAGTACGAACCCATGCATATGAGCGCAGGCAGAGTCGTGGCAAGCACGAGCGCGTTCTGATAGATCGAGATGAAGAACAGATCGAAAAGCGTCCACTTCCAGCGCGGCATGAACTCCTTTTTTGCGCGGAGCACCTTCCAGCGGTAATCCTCCTCCCCTTCCCAGAACCTGAGCTTATAGGCGCCCTTCCTCGCAAAATTGAAGGTGAGCCTTGCGCCCCATACTGTCGCGATGCACGCCATCACGACAAGGCGGATCTGCATGCCGCCCATTATCGCGATCACCCATGTGTAGACGGCGGGGAGAATGCTCCAGAGCTTGTCCATCTGGCTGTTGTTGCGGGTGATCTCTCCCGTGATAAAGCAATAGAGCGCGGAACAGCCGGCGATAATGCCGAGCACCGCGATCGTTTTTGCCTGTACGTAGATGAGCTTAGGCCCGACGAGGAAATAAAGAATCGGGCAGGCGATGAACGAGAGCCCGATAAGGATTGCCATTACAGCTTTTTTCATACCGAAAACAGACCGCGAAAAAGAAAATGCCGGATAAATAAAGACCGCGATCCTACCTCCGCTTGGATTTTACCATTTTTCGACGTGAATGTCCATACATAAAAACGAAGCTGCATCCGCATACCCCCGCTTTATTCATCGGTGTACGTACATTCTTGACGGCTCCTCCTCGCCGTCGCCCTGCGCCGGGCAGTAAAACTCCCAGCCGTAACGCTCGTAGAAGCCGGTATGATCGGTGAGGAGATACAGCGGCGACACGCCTTTTGAGCGCATATCGGAAACGACCGTGCTGAGCAGACGCCCCGAAATACCGCGGCGCCGGTGATCCTCCTCCGTATAGACGGCGCAGACGTTGGGATAAAGATCCTTCCGGTCATGGAAATCGTTTTCGATCACGCCCATGCCGCCGACGATCCTTTCCCCGTCAAGGCAGAGATACCAGCCGTAAACGGTATCGCCCGAAAGGAATGCGTCCATGCATTCGAGATACGCCTCCTTCGGCACGCCCCATTTTGAATGGAACCATTCCGCGGCGGCGTCCTCAAGCTCCGGCATTTCGGAAAGGGATATGAACCGAAGCCCGGCGGTCTCCGGGAAAAGGTCTATCCAGTACCGTTCGAGATAAACCTCGCGTTCCTCCCAATAGACTGTGGAATCGTATATGCCGCCGTTGACGAGTATGGTTTTGCGGCTCGCCTCGTTTTCGGGATAGCAGCTGATCATAACACGGTCGAGCCCTATCTTCCTGCATTCGGGCAGAGCGGCTTTGAGCATCGCCTTAGCATAGCCCTTCCTTCGCTCGCTCGGCAGTATGCAGTAGCCGATGTGCCCGCCGTATTTTTTTAGCACTTCATTGAAATAATGCCTGATCTGGAGCATGCCGACGACCTTGCCGTCCTCGTTGACGTACATGAACTGCGTTGCGGGGACGCGGCCTTCGGGGATATTTTCGGGGAATTTCCATTCGGCGGAGTTTTTGATCCATTCGGCGGGATCCTCCGTGCGGCGGAGCGAGCCCGTCCCGTCCATGGAGCTGCCGCAATAAAGAAGCTCCGCGCGAAAGGCGCGGATGCTTTCAACGTATTCGTTTGAGGGTTCGATAAGCTTCATTTTTCTTCCTTTACCTTTTTGAAGGATAAGACCTCTATGCCGTCGACGTCAGTCTGTACGAGAGTGTTGCCGTAAGCCCTGAAATAGAGCGTTTCGCCCTTCGTTGTGGTAACGACGATCCTGTCCTTCTCGTCCCTTGCTTCGCTGTCGTAAATACCGTAGCAGTCGCGTTCCTTGCCCATTACCGTTTCGGGAAGGACCGCCTCTGCGATACGGTCGATGAACATCGAGAAATCCATATCCTTTACAAAGAAGGCGATTATCGTGCTGACGGTCCCCGAGGCGTTTTCCTTGAGGGCGTTCGTATTGGTCTCGTAAACGAGGTTGCCGTTCGATATCTCAACGTCCACCTCGAACGCGGTGTTGCCGAGGAATATCGCAAGGGGTATCCTTGCGTACCAGGGAAGCATCTCTCGCACGGTCTTGCTTGAGAAAAGCACCTCCGCGTGCCAGTTGCCGCTCTCCGGTATCACTACCTCCGGGACGTAGGGCTCCGGCGTAACGGCAGGCGCGTCCGTCGCGCCGGGCTGCTGCTGTTCGCCGCCCTGTTCCGAGGGTTTGGGCTTGCAGCCGCATACAAAAGCGGAAACCGCAAGCAGAACGGCAAGCATGATGACGATCGATCTTTTGTTAAACACGTTGCATCCTCCTTCAGTCAAGCGGCTCGAATGAGATCTCCGGCGCTCCTTCTTTATCCTGTACGGATCCGCTGCCGATCTCCGGCACGCATGCCCCGGCTTCATCCGCAGGCTCAAAAGCGGTCGGCGGAGCTTGAGCCGTCAGCACCGATCCCGCAGGTATCGGCGGATCATCCTCCGCTTCTTCAAGTCCGGTCCCCGGACGTTCATACTTCCAGGCGCATCCGAGCACCATGAATATAACGGTGATGGACGGGACGATAAGAAAGCTAAGCACAAGGTACAGACCTGCTTTTCGGGGTGAAAACACGTAGTACGTCTTGTAAAGGACCAGGTATTCGACCACGGCGGACACGATGAAAACGATCACCGATATCACCATGACCGTGAGAGAAGTTATGCTGGTGAGCTTATATTCTTTTATAGTGTCGAGGAAGCTCTTATCCCTGATATACGAGACGATATTCGTGAAGAATTTTACGCCCAGCTTTATCATATCGATAATGCTTCCCATCTTGATATGCATGATATCTGCGAAGAAAGCAAGCACCAGCGTGACAAAGAACAGTATCAGAGAGACCGCAAAAAGACCGATGGAAATAACGCTGAGCACCCTCAAAAGAAGATTGCGTCTTCCCCATTTGCGCTTCCTCTTTCTGTTCGGATCGGTGAAATTATCGCTCGCCTCTGCCATCCTGCCGTCAAGATATGCGTTGAGAAACGGCATGAAAGCCATCCAGCCGCATTTCAGCCCCAGTTTAGAGGCACAGCAAGCTTTGCCTATTCGCGAGAACAACAAGAACAGGAAAAAGACGAGCAACACCACAAGGGCGATCTGAAGGATCATGATTGCGCTCATTTTGTTGGACCTCCGTTTTATCGCAAGTCTGCGGAAAAAGCTTCCGTTTGCCGGCAGATTTCGACAACCTTAAAGATAATTATATACCGTTATCGGGGGCTTGTCAATGATTTGAATTTTCAAAAGCGATACCGATCATCCGATCAAACGAAAAGCGAAGATACCCGCCTTTCATTCCTCACCGCAGACGATCGCCTTGCTCGACTCAAGTTGTGCGTGCAGTTTCTCGAAGTATTCGATATAGAACGAGATGCGCTCCTTCCACAGGCGTTCGGCAGTATTCGTACCCATTGGGAGGTCTGTTATCTCCCGCAGTCTCGCGAGACGTTTCTCCGTATAATCAAGCCTATCGCCGAAGCTCATATTGAGGAAGCCGTCCTTTGAGAGCGTCTCAAATATGCGGTAGGCGTCAAAGCGGTCGATATTGTCCGCGTCGCCGACAGAAAGTGCGAACGGCGTCCTTTCGCCGTCAAAGTCAGCTTCATCATCCACGTGTATGGCGATGCCGTAACAGATATCGTTAATGCGTTTCTCCGCTAAACCGAGTTCACTCAAAAACGGGCGCGCGATATGCGCCGAGCGTCTGCCGTGCTCCCGCCAGCCGTTTTCTCCGAATTCCTCACAATACGAAACGTCATGAAGAAGGCATGCTACGACCATCTCCGTCTCGTCAAAGCCCTCGCTCAAAGCGATCCTTCTTCCTATGTTCGCAACTCTGTAAGAGTGCTCGATACGGTATTCCTTTGCGTCCGGATGAGCGGACAGATATGCGCCGCCGTCCAGCTTGTTTTTCAAAAAGTCCTCTGTTTTCTTTACAGATAAGCGATCCATTTTATCCTCCGTTTTCATGTCTCTATCCAGTATCGGCCGACCATTATTTGGTGCCGCGGGGACAGCACGTAGTTTTCGAGCACGCCGCCGTTTGCGAGTATCGTCCTGACGCTGCCCTTATTTTCATCGCCCGCCGTTAACAGTATGCGGTCGAGCCCTATGCTTTTGCAGTACGGCAGAACGTCCCGGAGCATCGCTTTTGCATAGCCCTTCCGCCGTTCGGACGGGCAAACGCAGTAGCCTACGTGACCTCCCCAGGTCTCTATGGGCTCCGTTGGTCTGTGCCTTACGCCAAGCATGCCGACTATCTTCATATCGGTCTTTCTCAAATAAACGAACTGCGTATAAGGCGACGAACCGTTTGGGACGGTCTCCTCGTTTTCTAACCGTTTCGAGTATTCAAGCCATTCCTCCGGGTCTTCGATATAGCGAAGCCCCTGCGCTCCGTGCAGCCAATCGAGAGAGTTAAGGAATTCGTCCCGAAACGCTTTGATCTGCGGAACGAGTTCTTTTGTGGGTCTTATAAGCTCCGGTCCGTTCATATGTACTCCTTTTACCAAAATGATAAATGCGTTGGTATTGCCAAATCAATAAAAAGGTGCTATAATCCTTTTCGCATTCATGCACCCGTAGCTCACCCGGATAGAGCGTATGCCTCCGGAGCATAAGGCAGTGGGTTCGAGTCCCGCCGGGTGCGCCATAAAAATCGTGAGGCACTTGCCTCGCGATTTTTATATTTCGATCAGAGGGACTCGAAGGGCGGATCAGCGAAGCATCCGGTGGATGGTTCGCCCGCCCCGGGATTTTGTCACAGGCCGAAATTGCGCAGCTGGCATTCCATATCGGCAATCATATCATAAAAGGCAGGGCATCAAAGCTTTCCCGCCTTTTATCTTATTAATTCGGTTTTAGATCAAGCTGTCGAGGAACGAATCTCCGCAGCGCCACTTTTCACCGGTAAGGTATTCATAGACCGTGGCGCCGATATCGGCGAAGCTATTCCTCGTGCCGAGCTCGGCGGGTTTGCCCCTGCCGACGAGCGCGAGAATGGGTATGTACTCCCTTGTGTGATCCGTGCCGGGATAGCAGGGATCGCAGCCGTGATCCGCGGTGATTATCAAAAGATCGTCCTCCGTCATTGCGGCGAGGATATCGGGGAGCTTTGCGTCGAAATATTCCAGCGCGGCGCCGTAACCCTCAACGTCGTTCCTGTGACCGTAAAGCATATCGGTATCGACGAGGTTCGTGAACACGAAATCGCCCTTACCCTCCCTTAAGAAGCGGAGAGTCGCCTCGATGCCGTCGGGATTGTTCTTCGTATGATCGACGGTGGTTATGCCGCGGTGGGCGAAGATATCCTCTATCTTGCCGATCCCCACGACGTCGAGATCTTTTTCCGAAAGCGCATCGAGTATCGTCGGCTCCATGGGAGCGAGCGCATAATCGCGCCTGTTTTCGGTGCGGGTATAAACGCCGTTCCCGCCCACGAATGGTCTTGCGATGACGCGTCCGACGAGATCGTCGCCGACGAGCATCTCGCGTGCGGTAAGGCAAAGCGAGTAAAGCTCCTCAAGGGGAATGACCTCCTCATGCGCGGCGATCTGGAAAACGCTGTCGGCGGAGGTATAGACGATGGGCTTCCCCGTTCTTACGTGCTCATCGCCGAGGCGCTGGATTATCTCGGTGCCGGAGGCGACCTCGTTGCCGAGCACGCCTCTGCCGATCGCCTTCTCAAAGCGTTCAATGATATGGGGCGGGAAACCGTTGGGATACGTGCGGAAAGGCACGTTCATGGGAAAGCCCGCCATCTCCCAATGCCCGCTCGTCGTGTCCTTTGCCTTTGTAATCTCGAGCGATCTGCCGAACGCCGCGCGCGGATATTTCACGCGGGGCATGCGCGAGCCCTCTATGTTGCCGATACCCAGGGAGAGCATATTGGGGATGTTCATCCCGCGCCTTTCCCAGATATGACCGAAGGTATGCGCGCCTTCATCGCCGAAATCGGCGGCGTCGGGAAGCGAGCCGATGCCTGCGCTGTCAAGTACGATAATAAAAGCTCTTTTCTTCATGGTAGTTTGCCTTTCCCGGCCGGTGAGCCGACTTCATTCAAATTCCAGCGCAAGCCTTGCGATGAATTCCGCGTTCGTCGGCTTGCCCTTCTCCTCATCTATGCTCATACCGAACACCTTATGCTGGTATTCGATATCGCCTTCCGTCCATGCCATCTCTATGGCGTACCTTATCGCCTTTTCGACCGCCGCAGGAGTCGTATCATAATAATCCGCTATATTGTCATAGAGCTTCAGCGGTTCGGGAACGAACCTCGTGGCGCTCTGCATGGCTATCGCGGCGATAAGATACCAATGCCCGTTAAGCTCCTTCCTTACGCCGAGGCGGTCGAGCTTGTCCGATATCGCGGAACGGAGCGATTTAAGATCGCGCGATGGATCGTTCCACATTATATCGGTTACTATCGGCATCTTCCCCGTTATGCTGCGGAGATTCACGCCGTATTTCATGTTTTGATTGTAGACCCTGACGACGCCTATAGCATCCCTTGCGGGATCGCCTGTCATTACGGCGATATCGGTCACGAGAAATTCATCCGATAACGCCCTTGTAGTCGCATTTTCCTCATAGACAAGACCGACGGAGACCGCCTGCCTGTATTTCTTCAGCTGAGATGCGTTAATAAGTATGCTCAGGTTCTTAGGATCGAGCACGGCGACTATGAGCAGCGGTTCATAGGTATAGAGCTTATCGATGAGCTCCTCCTCCGTATCGGCGTATTTGAAGCTCACGCTGCAGATCTCATTGAGACTGCGCTCCACCGCCGTGGAATAATCGTCCTTTTTACCGATGTACAGCCCGCGTTTTTCCGCCGCGGGTCCTTTTATCACCGTCATGCTCCCTGCTCCTTTATGCTGCCGGCTAAACGCCCAGCAGCCGCTTATACATCCAGTACGCGTACGCGCCGTAGCCCTTTTGGGGGTCGTTGACAAAAACGTGCGTCACGGCTCCGACGAGCTTTCCATCCTGTATCACGGGACTGCCGCTCATGCCCTGAACTATGCCGCCGGTAAGCCCGATGAGCTCGTCATCCGTGACTTCGATCACTATGCCCTTTTCCGCAGGCGCATCCTGTCTGCCCGTTTTGACGATGCGGCAGGAATACTCCTTCCGTTCTCCGTCCGCCGAGGCGATGAGCACCGCGGCGCCGGTATGCACCTCGTCCGGGAATGCGACGGGGATCGCCTCCCCGCCTATCGCGGCGCACGCATCGGGATACAACCCGCCGCTGATGCCAAGCTCCGAATTGGCTTTGACGGAGCCGAGCACCGTGCTTGCGCCGTCGAAGGTGCCGTGAAGCTCGCCCGGAGCGCCGCGTCTTCCCTTTGTGACGCCGAGTATCGAAGCTATAACCAGCTTGCCGTCGCGCACCTTCAAAAGCTCGCCCGTATCGGCGTCGGCAACGGCATGCCCGAGAGCGGCGAAATCGCCCGTCCCTGCGTCGTAAAACGAGAGCGTTCCTATGCCGACCGTGCTGTCCCTTACCCAGGCGCCGATCCTTCGGCTGCCGTCCTCCGAAATGATCACCGGGACGCTGACCTCGAAGCTTCTGCCGTCCCTTTCGATCAGAAGCAGCGCCGACCCGTCGGTCGCGTCGAGCATATCCTTCAGCTCTTTCGAGTCGTTCACGGGAGCGCCGTTGACGGAAACGATCACGTCGCCCGGCTTGACGCCGGCTTCCGACGCGGGATCGAAGCGGCATCCGCTTTCGCCCGTTACGGAGCCGACTCCGACAACGAGCACGCCCTCCGTATGTATGCTTATGCCGACCGCCTGACCTCCCGGAACGAGATACGGACGCTCGCTGATGTAGGCGGGTATTTTTTTGAGCGTTACCGCGCCGAAAAGAGAGCAGTCGATCTCCCTTTTCCCGAGCGTCTCATCCGATGAGCTCGCGGCGGAGACAGTAAGTCCCGAGAACCTTTGCGCCCACTCGAGGCGCGCGTTCAGGGCGTCTTCCGACTCCGCGAATACCGCTTCGGGAGCCTCCCTCAGCCCTGTGAAAAACGGGGTGTGATTGACGGCGAACAGCAAAGCCGCCGCCAGAACTGCAAGCGCCGCGGCTGCTTTTGCGCGCGCCGGACGCTTCTGTATCTTTCTTTCCATGATACGCCTTTCGTATAGCTTATTTGAAATAAGCTTTTGTACAAAAGGCGCCGGCTATACTTTTTATATGACCGCCTCGCGGGCTTTTTTTATAAGCTCGGAAGCATGGGATACCGCCGCCCCGCTGCCGGGCTCGGCGCCCATTATCCTTGCAAGCTCCAAAGCGCGTTCGTTCTCCGAAAGGAGGCGCACGCTCGTCACAGTTTTTCCCGCCTCCTCATGCTTGGAAACGAGATAATGATCCGTTGCGAACGCAGCTATCTGCGGCAGATGCGTCACGCAGAGCACCTGATGCCTTTCGGCGATATGCTTCATACGAAGACCCACGGTGTTTGCCGTTGTGCCGCTGATGCCGGTATCGACTTCGTCGAATATGAGCGTCGGTATGCCGTCCGCCTCGGTGATGACCGTCTTCAAAGCGAGCATAATCCTTGAAAGCTCACCGCCCGATGCGACCTTTGAAAGGGGTTTCAAGGGTTCTCCCTCGTTCGCGGAGAGCAGCAGGCTGACTTCGTCAAGCCCGTTCTCACGCGGGGCGGCGTCGGTTATTTTGAATTCCGCTCCGAGCTTCGCCTTCTTCATGCCGAGGGCTTTAAGCTGCTCCTCCGCAAGAGCGCAAAGCTTGTCGGCGGACGCCTTCCTTGCCGCGGTAAGCTTTGCGGCGGCTTCGGAATACTCCTTTTCGAGCTCCTTCTTCTTTTTCTCAAGCGTTTCGCGCTTCGCGGCGTCTCCTGTGAGCTCCTCGAGCTCGTTCCTTGCGCCGTCCAGAAAATCGAGCACGTCCTTTACCGTGCGTCCGTATTTATGCTTCAGCCCTTCGATCACGTCGAGCCGCGTTTCAAGCTCGTCTATGCGGCGGGGATCGAAATCCGCGCCGAGCCTCATATCGCGCACGGAATACGCGGCGTCCTCCAGCTCATAATAAAGGTCGTTCAGGCGGGAATAAAGCTCGCCGTATCTTTCGGAAATGGAGGAGATAGAGCCTATAGAATCGACCGCGCTCTTCAAGAGGGGCACGGCGCCGCTCTCGTTCGCAAGAAGCTCCGAAGCGGAATTGAGGCTTTCCGATATGCGCTCGGAATTGGTGAGGATGCCGAGCTCCTCCTTTATTGCGTCCTCCTCGTCCGGGGAGAGCGCCGCCTTCTCTATCTCGTTTATCTGGTAATTAAGTATGTCTATCCTGCGCTCGCGCTCCTCGGCGGAGAGGAAGCCGGAATTGAGCTTGTTCTTGACCTCCGCGTACTCCGAATAGATCTTATCGGCGCTGCTTACGAGCGGCGCAATGGCCTCCGCGGAATAAGCGTCTATCACGCCGAGGTGGTTCTTTTCATCGAGCAGGGATTGATGCTCATGCTGACCGTGAACGTCGACGAGCCGATCTGTCATCTCCTTGAGCTCATTAAGCGGGAGCATCACGCCGTTCACGCGGCAAAGGCTCTTTCCCGCGAGATTGAGCTCGCGCATGACGGTCATCGTGCCGTCGCCGGAATCGAGTCCCTTTTCCTCAAGCAGCTTCCGGACCTCCGGCTGGTCGGCGATATCGAAAACCGCTTCGACGCGGCATTTCTGCTTGCCGTAGCTGATAAGCTCGCGGCTGCCCCTGCCGCCGAGCGCCAGGTTTATCCCGTCGATGATTATGGATTTGCCCGCGCCTGTCTCGCCGGTGAAAACGGTGAATCCCTTTCCCGGCTCAAGATCGAGTTTTTCGATCAGCGCTACGTTTTCGATAAGCAGTCTTTCGAGCATTTGCTTTTTCCTTTGCTCCGCTTATTTAAGCTTTTCCCTTATGAGTCTGAATACGTTCCTGTCGCCGAACCTTATGAATTTCGCCGTGCGTTCGGAGCGGCGGAAAACGACCTCGTCCCCGGGTTCGAGTATCCTTATGTTCTGTCCGTCGCCGCTCAAACGGCAGGTGCATTCGATCGCCGCGGATATTACAGAATCCGCCGCCGCGACTATGGGACGTACGGTGAGCGAGTGCGGACAGATGGGAGTGACGAGCAGGCATTCGAGCCGCGGCGCGACTACCGGACCGCCTGCGGACATGGTATATGCCGTGGAGCCCGACGGAGTGCCGACGATGAGCCCGTCCGCCATTACCGTGCCGACCTCGTCGCCGTCGATAACGAGCCTTAGCTGGGTGATCGAAGCAAGCTCCTGCCTGTGGACGGAGAATTCATTGAGACAGTCGCCCTGTTTTTCACCGTTGACAAAGCACGAGAGCATCGCAGGACACTCGAAACGGTAGTCGCCCGCGGTGAGCTTATCGAGCGCCAGCTCGAATTCGTCCGCTCCGATTTCGCTGAAAAAGCCGATCCTCCCCATATTGACGCCGAGAACGGGGATCCCGCAGCGCGACGCGGAGTTGACGGCGCGAAGTATCGTACCGTCGCCGCCGAGCGTAACGACGGCGAAAGCATCCGCGTTTTCGGCAATGATCGCGTCGAGCGCCTCGTGTCCGGAAGTCTCGATCGCCTCTATGCCGTGATCGCGCGCGCAAGCGGCGAGCTTAACCATGAGTTCTCCCGCGTTGGGTTTATTGGGATTTGTGAAGAATATGAGCTTTTTGACGGTCATTATTTCAAATACGCCTTTCCCGGTCTGTCGGACCGCGGTCACGCAAGCTCCTCATGGGAGCGTTTTACCACGTTTTCAGCCTCTTCGGCAATATTTATCGTCTCCGCACCGGGTTCCTTGGCAAGGTACATAAGGTACTCGATATTGCCCTTCGGACCCGTTATAGGCGAATAGTCGAGAGCGAGGATCGAAAAGCCGCATTCGACGGCGAAGCGCGCCGCGCCCTCGAGCACCTCCCGATGGGTCGCCTCGTCGCGGACGACGCCGTTCTTGCCGACCTTTCCCCTGCCCGCCTCGAACTGGGGCTTTACGAGCACGACCGCCCTTCCCGTTTCGGAAAGACACTCGTACATCCTGGGAAGTATGAGCTTTATAGAAATGAACGATACGTCGCACGAGGCGAATCCCGGCGTCATATCGAACCAGTCCGGCGCCATCGTCCTTGCGTTATGGCGCTCCATGCAGACGACGCGGGGATCGTTCCTCAGCGACCAGTCGAGCTGACCGTAGCCGACGTCGACCGCATATACGCGGCTCGCGCCGTTCTTGAGCATACAGTCCGTGAACCCGCCGGTAGATGCGCCAACGTCGAGGCAGACGGCGTTTTCAAGCGAAATGCCGTATTTCCTCACCGCTTTGTCAAGCTTTAAGCCGCCCCTTGACACGAACGGGATCGGGTCTTCCTTTATCCAAAGCGCCGTATCGTCGGGGAATGCATCGGAGGCTTTGTTCACCTTGACCTCGCCCGAATAGACGACGCCCTCCATTATGAGCGCCTTAGCGCGCTCGCGGCTGGGAGCGAGCCCGAGATCGACAAGAAGTATGTCCGCACGCTTAGTCATATATGCCGCCCATGTATTGCATAATAGTCTGCCTCAAGCCCTGAACCGAGAGACCGCATTCCTCGTCCTGTTCGGCAACGGAGCCCTGCTCGATTATCCGGTTGGGAACGCCGATGCTGACGACTTTCGTGCCGGCGCCGATCCCGGCGAGATATGCGGCGACCTGAGTGCCGAAGCCGTCGTTGACGACGCCGTCCTCCACGGTGATGACGTAATGCGCGTGAGATATCTTTTCAAGCGCCGCTTCATCCATGGGACGGAGCGACCTTGCGTTGTAAAGACCGACGTTCAGGTCTTCACACGCGGCGATCGCCGTCGAAACGAGCCTGCCCGTCGCTGCGACGCACACGCTCCTGAACGGCTTAATGCACTCCCATGAGGGGATCTCGCCGCTCATTTCCCTTTCGGGGAGCTTGCCCCTGTTGTACCTTATGGCGCAGGGGGAATCGTTTTCGTTCACCGCCCAGTCAAGGCACGCGCGCAACTCCTGAACGGAGGACGGCGACAGCACCTTCATATTGGGCAGGGTGTTCAGATACGAGATATCGTAAATGCCGTGATGCGTTTCGCCGTCGGCGCCTACGAGCCCCGCGCGGTCGATCCCGAACACGACCTTGAGATCCTGAAGACATACGTCGTGCAGGAGCTGATCGAAGCCCCTCTGCAGGAACGAGGAATAAACGCAGAACACGGGGACCGTGCCCGCGATAGCCATGCCCGCCGCCATTGTTACGGCGTGCTGTTCGGCTATGCCGACGTCGAAGAAACGGTCCGGGAACTCCCTCTTGAATGCGTCGAGCCCGGTGCCGGACGCCATCGCTGCGGTGATCGCCGCGACCTTCGGGTTATCCCTTGCGATAGAGCAGAGCTCCTCCGCAAATACTGCGGAGTTGCCGAAGGAGGCTTTCGTTTCGCCGGTCTGCTCATCGAATTTGCCGATGCCGTGGAACTTTTCGGGGTTTTTCTCCGCCGGAGCATAGCCCTTGCCCTTATGGGTGAGCGCATGAATAACGACGGGCTTGTCCATACTGCGGGCATACTTGAAAACCGCCGTGAGCGCGTCGATATCATGCCCGTCGATCGGGCCGAGGTACGTGAAGCCGAGCTCCTCGAAAAGCACGTTCGGAAGTATGAAATACTTGATCCTGTTTTTGAGATGCTCGAATCTGTCGCTCAGCCAATTGCCGATGAGCGGGATATGCTTGAGCGCCCTTGAAAAGCCCTTTTTGAAGCTGCGGTAGCCCCTTGCGGAACGCATTTTGGCGAGGTGACGGCTCATGCCGCCGACGTTGCCGGAGATGGACATCTCATTATCGTTGAGCACCACTATGAGCGGAAGCTTCTGCTGACCGACGTCGTCGAGCGCCTCGTACGCCATGCCGCCGGTAAGCGCGCCGTCGCCTATGAGGGCTACGACCGAGCGATTTACGCCGTTCATCTTATCCGCGCGCATCATGCCGATAGCGGCGGATATCGAAGTGCTTGAGTGACCGGTATTAAATGCGTCGTATATCGATTCGTTGGTCTTCGGGAAACCCGAAACGCCGCCGCGGCTGCGGAGCGTCGGAAAATCCTTCGCCCTGCCCGTCAGCAGCTTATACACGTAGCTTTGATGACCGACGTCGAAAACGAGCCTGTCCGTTTCGAAATCGAAAACGCGGTGAAGGGCTATCGTCATCTCTACCACGCCGAGGTTCGACGCGAGATGCCCGCCCGTCCTCGAAACCGTGGTGACGAGATAACGGCGGATCTCCTCCGCAAGGGCGCGGAGCTCTGCCGGGGAAAGCGCCTTGAGATCCTTCGGGGACTCTATCTTATTCAGTATTTTGAGATCGCTGTATTCTGCCATGACGCGGGATCAGTTGCTCCTTACAAGCATATTTTCAATGGTCGCGGCAAGATAGCCGGACCCGGGTATTTCGCTTATGGCGGCAAGCGCCTCTTCGGCGGCCTGCTTTGCGGCAAGCTCTGCGCCTTCAAGCCCGAGGAGCGAAGCGTACGTCAGTTTGCCCTGCTCCATGTCCTTGCCGAGGGTCTTCCCCATCAGCGCGGGATCGCCCTTATAATCGAGTATGTCGTCCGTTATCTGGAAAAGGAGACCCATTTTTTCGGAATAGAGCGTGAGCGCGGCGAGCGTTTTTTCGTCCGCTCCGGCGATATGAGCGCCCGCGAGCACTGCGGCGGAGAGCATGTCCGCCGTCTTGTGGATATGTATGAAATGAAGCATGTCCTCCGTCTGGACGGCGGCTCCCTCATACTCGATATCCGCGGCCTGCCCCGTTACCATGCCGGCGGCGCCGGCTCTTTTCGCTATCTCGCACGCGGCGAGCAGCGCGCCTTTCTCGCCGCTTTCGAGCGCAGCGGAGAGCATATGTTCAAAGGCGAAGGACAAAAGCCCGTCCCCGGCGAGCACAGCCATTGCTTCGCCGAAGACCTTATGATTGGAGGGACGTCCCCTTCTCATATCGTCGTCGTCCATGCAGGGAAGATCGTCGTGGATGAGCGAGTAGGTATGTATCATTTCAAGCGCGCAGGCAAAGGGAAGCGCCTTTTCGGCACGCCCGCCGAGCATCTCGCAGACCGCGAGCATAAGGCAGGGACGGATCCTTTTGCCGCCCGCCTCCAGGCTGTAAAACATGGCGTCCCTCAGCGTGGGATAGATCGCCGCCGCCTCGTTCGAGGCGATCCTGTCGAGCTCGCTCTCAACGAACTCCCTGTATTTTTTCGATATCTCGGCGTATTCGAACTTGTCCATCAGAAGGGCGCCTCCTCGTCGTCGTCATCGGAGGGGATATCCAAAAGGGCTTCCTTCTCGGCGTCGAGCACCTTTTGGGAGACCTTTTCGAGCCTCGCCTCATAGCCCTTGAGGAGCTTGCCGCAATGCTCGGCAAGCTGCATGCCCTCTTCATAGAGTGTTATCAGTTCATCGAGAGGCACGGAAGCGGAGCTCATCTTTTCGACGACCTCCTCAAGCTTTGCATAAGCTTCCTCATACTTCAAACCGGTCACTTCGTTCATAGGCACCTCAGTTTATTTGCTTTATCACGGCGGAAGCGGAACCGCCCGCCATAACGAGTTTTATGTTCTTATCGGGCGCAAGCCCTTCGATATTGCTTATCACCGAGCCGTTTTCATCCTCGATGATCGAATAGCCCCTCCTGAGCACCGCGCCGGGGCTGAGCGCGCGGAGCTTTTCCGACCTTGTCTCGAGCCCGGCTTCCGCAGCCATAACGGCGGTCTTCGCCGCGTGATCCGCCCTGTGAACGAGGAGCTCGAGTCTGTTCGTCATAATGCCCAGCGCGTGCTTCGGGTTGGTCATCGCCGACGAAGCTTTCAGCGCTTCAAGCCCGTTTATCGCTGAAGTAAGTCTTTCCTCCGCGGTATGCTCCGCTTCCTCCGCGAGTGCGGAAACGCTCCCCGCAAGCTCGGAATACAGCGGACAGACGAGCTCCGCCGCGGCGGATGGAGTCGGCGCGCGAAGGTCGGCGGCAAAATCGGCGATGGTGAAATCCGTTTCATGCCCGACGGCGCTTACTACCGGCACGCGCGATGACGCGATCGCCCTTGCGGCTGTCTCGGAATTGAAGCAGGAAAGATCCTCGTAACTGCCGCCTCCCCTGCCGACGATGATCACGTCGCACTCCGGGAAACGGTTGAGCGCATTGACGGCGGCTGCTATCTCGATCGGCGCGCCGTCGCCCTGCACCCTGCACGGCGCGAGCAGTATGTTCATGCCCGGAAAACGGCGTCTCGTCACGGTGACGATATCGTGCAGCGCCGCGCCGACCTCGCTCGTGGCGACGCCGATCGTACGGGGCAGGACCGGAAGAGGTCTCCGGTTCTCGAACAGCCCCTCCGCGCCGAGCCGCTCCTTCAGAAGGAGGAACTGCTTATACAGCTCTCCCTCGCCGGAGACGCGCATACCGTCGGCATAGAGCTGATATTTTCCGTCCCGCGGGAATATGGAAACGGAGCCGTGTACTATCACCTGCATTCCGTCGCGCGGCTGGAAAGAGAGCTTCGCCGCGGACGAGCGGAACATGACGCAGCTTATAACCGCATCGGGATCCTTTAAGCTAAAATACAGATGCCCGGATGAGTGGCGCTTGAAGCCGCTTAACTCACCGGACACCTTTATACTCCTTAAACGCGGATCGTTAGAAAGTATGCGGTTCGCATACTCATTGAGCTTTGCTACGGTAAAAACAGTTTCACCGACCATGGCTTCACTTTTCTTCCGAAGAGGCTATTTTGCCGAGGACGCCGTTGATGAAGCGGGGAGAATCCGCCCCGCCGTATTTGGTCGCAATGCGGACCGCCTCGTTGATTATCACTTTTTGGGGCGCTTTTTTATCGAATACAAGCTCATAAACGGCGACGCGAAGCACGGAGAGATCCACCTTCGGCATACGGTCGATCGCCCACCCGTGGGACGCCTCGCCGATAATGCTGTCGATCTCTTTCTCATGCTCCGCTATTCCGTCGACTATTCCGTTGGCAAAATCGATATCCTCCTTTGCGGGCTCAAGCTCCGCGCCGGATATCTCGGAAACGGTGGCGTATGTATCGTCGCCGCCGAACATTTTGCCGTATGCCATCTTCATGGCGATCTCTCTTGCTGCTTTCCTGCTCATAACTTCAAGTTATCCGCCGTTTCAGCTGACGCGCGTTGCCGTTGCGGGCGAATACGTGTTGACGACCATGAACGTGATCTGGGACACGCTGACGCCTGCATACGTCTCGATATACTCCTTCAGCTCCTTGCGGACCTTTTCGCAAAGCTCCGGCACGTTGGTATCGGCAAGCACGATCGCCTTCAGGGTCATGCTGACGGAACTGTCGGGAGCAATGGTCACCTTGCTCTGGCACTCGCGAATGCGGCTGTTTGACTTGATATACTTCTGCGCCATGCTGTCGATCGAAGCGGCGCTGATGTAAGCGACGCCGTTTTCATCCGCCATGAGGAGCGAAGCGTTGACGCCGTCCTTTTCCTTCGGCTTGGAGCTGGTGAAGAGGAGCTTTATCGCGATTATGGCGAGAATGCCGAATACGACCGCCGCGCCGATGCGGATCCAGAGATACCATTTGCTTCCGTCGCCGAAAATCGTCGTGAAGAAGTTGGCGATGTTTTCGCCGGGGAACACGCCCACCGCGCATACGATGAGGAAACCCATCATCGCGATGAAGATGAGCAGTATGAGACCCAAAAGCAATCTGTCAATAAGACGGGGCTTCATTTGTGACACCTTTCCTTTCGCTGTCAAAAGATTACTTGACCCTCGCTTCGAGTTCGGGCTTATCCTTTTTCTTGTCTGATTTCTGATCCTCGAAGGTAACGCTCTGGACGATTACGTTGACCTCCACCACGCGAAGAGCGGTCATCGTTTCGATGGCGTTCTTAACTTCCCTCTGGACGTTGGTGCAGACCTCCTGGATCCTGAAACCGTACTTGACGTTGATGCTCAGGTCGACGGCGGCTTCCTCCTGCCCGACCTCGACGTGAACGCCCTTCGTCAGATTCTTTTTAGTAAAAATACCTGAAATGCCCTCTATCACGGTGCCGGCGAGACCGGAAACGCCCTCGACCTCCGTAGCCGCAAGACCGGCTATGGTGGCGATCACGTCGGGCGCAAAAACGACCTTGCCGTTATCCATCACACTAATATCGGTTACTACTTCGGTATCGAAATCCATATCGGGATATCCTCCTGAACATTGATACTAAAATTATAACAAATATTCAAGCGTTTGTAAAGTACTCATCGGCTTTTTGTTTTATGCGCCAAGGGATATCTTGATCTTTGAAGCGGGCAGGCCCGTTTCCGTGACGACGATATCGAGTATCCTCGCCACCTCCTCGTCGGACAGGCTCTCTCCGTCTATCACGACCGTCGCAGTATCGCCGCCGACCGTCGCCGCCGCGTCAAGGAATCCCTTGCTCCTTATCCTGCTCTCGATCGAGAACTCCTTTTCCATATTGCTCACAAGCTCCAAAAGCCTCGTCTGGGCGTCCGCAAGGGTATCCTCATCGGAGTTTTCCGAGTTGATTATGGAGCGAAGGTAGTCGATCTCCCGCTCCCTCAAGCGGCTCCTCTCCGTGCGGAACGAATTGAAATAGTCGCCGTAAACGTTCACCATGGTCTCCCGCGCGGGGTCGGCAGGCTCCGGGGTGGCTTCGACGGCGGAGCCCGGATCGTCGCCGCCGAGCTTCAGGTTCAGCCACACCGCTCCGGCGAGAAGCAGGAGCGCGGCGGCAAGTATAAGGATAAACCTTTTGTTCTTGAACAGCTCTTTCATCTTCATTATCCTTTGCCTTTGACTTTCAAAGGCGTCCTTTCTTGTGATATTTGAAGGTTTTTCATGCATAATTGCCGCCGTCATGCGGCAAAGCCAATTCCGTCAAGCTTGAAAACCGGGGATATTCAAACTTTTCCATCCTATCCGTTTCAGTTCATTCCATACAGAAAACGTTGATCGACGCCAAGTCCGTGCCGAGCGCGGTCATCGCGGCGCGTTCGAGCTCGTTCCTTACGCCTATATCCCCCGCTCCCTCGGCGACGACTATCACTCCGCGCACCTTCGGCATTATCTCCGCAAGCACGATGGGGCTCTGCCCGCCCGAGCTCGAAACGGTGAGCGGTTTCGAGCTCTCGTTCGAGCCGTTCTCGCCCGTTGAGCGCTGACTTTCGCGCGCCGGGACGATCTCACTCCCGCGGTCGAAGGTTATCATTACCCTGACTCTGCCCGCTCCCTTGATTTGGGAGAGTATCGCTTCGAGTCTTGATTCGAGCTCCGCCTCGGTGCTTGCGGGCTTTTCCGGACTCTCCCGCTCCGTGACGGTCTTCCCGCGGCAGTTCGCTCCGCCGCCGGCAAGGAACGCTGCCGCGACGACGCACGCAAGGAGCGCGTAGACGAGCGTTTCGAGCTTTTTGTCATCGCGAAGGCGGGCAAGTATCTTGAGCGCGGCTTCCTTCATACGACGCCCGCGCCCGAAATAAAGACCGCCGCCGGTTCCACGAGCACGGCGATCCTGATCAGCGCGAACACGCGCTTTGCCGCGGAGCGCATATTCCCCGCGGGCAGGATCGCCTCCGTTACGGACAGAAGCAGCATCACGCCGGCAACCTTCAAAACGTAAGCTCTCATAGCTTCAGCTTTCCTTTCCTTCACCACAGTCCCGCGGTCACTCCTCCGGAGGCGATGAACACAAGCACCGTCAGCGCGAGCATCGTTCCGGTCACCGCCGCGCACGCGAACAGATGCTCCGTCATCTCCGCCGCGTTAGAGAAAAGCCTTGCCGCGCGCGGGTCCGCCGCCGGTTCCGATATTGCCGCGGCGAGCCTGAAAACAAATATCCCCGCCGCAAGCTTGACGAGCGGCCTGAACAGCACGGCAAGGAGTATCAGTATCACGGCAAGTCCAACGCCGTTTTTCACGAGCAGCGCGCAGCCCATTACGCTGTCGACGGTACCGCTCACCATGCCGCCCACGACCGGAACGAGCTTGTCGATCGCATATTTCGCCGTCCTCAGCGATACGCCGTCACGCGCAGCCACGGTAAGCCCCTGCACCGCCGTCATGCCGAAGTAAAACACCGAGACGAGCCCGAGCAGCCATTTTGAGAGCCTCGCGATAAGCCTCACGGTTTTTGACAGCGCGGCTCCGTCGGTAAGCGCGTCGACTATCGCAAATACTCCGCCGGCAAGCACAAGGGGCAGCTCCGCTTTTTCAATAACGGCTATGACCGAATCCGACAGAAAAACCATCAGCGGACGGAACAGTCCCGCGGAGCTTTCGGCGCCGAGCGAAACGAGCAGCGCGCTCATTACCGGCGCCGCCTTTTCCGCTATTCTTTCCGCCTCCCCGACGGAGTCCGCGGCGGTCTTCGCAAAGTCAAGATACATCCCCGCGGTAAGCGTTACAGCAGCGGTCAGGAGCAGCGTCGATAAAAGCCGCTTCATCCCCTCGTCGCTTACGAGTCCCGAAAACGAAGTCACGAGGGCTGCCGCCGCAAGTGCCGCAGCAGCGGCGGCGGTCCGTTTCGCCTCTTCGCGAAGCACCTTCCCGCCCATTTCGACGACGGCGCCGGGACCTGAGAGCCCGCCTTCCTCGGAAAGCCGCAGAACTATCTCCTTCATCGACGCCGCCGAAGGGTCGACGAGCGATGCTATCCTGTCGAGGTACTCGTCCCACCCGTCGAGCTCAAGCTCGTCCGTCTGGCGTTTCAGCTCGTCCGCGACGTCGTCATCCCCCGGCGCACCTTCCGCCGCGGCCGAAAACGGGAGCGCAGCGGCAACGAGGACCGCCGCGAACACGACGAACAGCCGCGCCCTCACGGCAATTCCTCCGCAAGCTCGGAAAGCGTCCCGACGAGCTTGAAGAGCATCGGCATCGCGGCGGTAACCATCATGAGCCTGCCGGCGAGCTCCACCTTTGAAGCAAGCGCGCTTTCGCCCGAATCGCGGCAGATATCGGCGGCTATCTCGGCGGTACAGGCGATGCCTGCGATCTTCATTACCGTTCCGAAGCTTTCGCCCACGCCCATGCTTTCGGCTGTCTCCTTCAGCCCGGCGGCGACCCCGCCAAGCTCATAGAAGACCATGCCGAGCACGACTATGCCTCCGGCTATCGCGATCTCGACGGAGAGCTCCGGTCTGGTCTGCCTGACCGTTGCCGAGAGCACGGCGGTTATTACGGCGACGCCGGCTGCGCGAAAAATATCCATAGGCGATCAGTACAGCCCGAAAAGCGTGCGTACGTTGTCGAAGAGCGATCCCATCAGGCTCAGCACCATCGTGATAACGATCACGAGCCCCGCGAGCGCCGTGAGCATGGCGATATCCTCCCTGCCCGCCTGCTTCAGAAGCTGGCAGGCAACTGCCACCGCGATACCTATGCCCGCTATTTTGAAAACCACTTCGATCCCCATTCGTACCTCTCGCTCTATATCAAAAGCAAAGCCGCCGCCGCGCCCGCAAGCACCGAAAGAGAGCTCGTAAGCCGGCACTTTTCGGACGCGCGTTTTTCCGTTTCGGAAAACAAAGCCCCGAGTCTTTCCGCCGCAAGCCGTATCCTCTTCGATTCCGTTTCGGCGTCGCCGCGTCCAAGCGACGAGAACAGCCCGTCGAGCACTTGTCCCGCCTCGCCGTTCATGCAGGGCTTGGGCGTGGAGGAATACGCCTTGAACAGCGAGCTCCCCGCGAGCATTTTTTCGTGGATGCTCCGCCAGAACAGCTGAGACTTTCCCGCTTTGGCAAGCTCTCCGGCGATCGAGGTAAGCGGAGATCTTGCGAGTCTTACCATCCGCTCCGCCTCCATAAGATCCTCCGTTATGCCGCCAAGCGCCGCCGCCTCGCCCTTTGTTCTGGCTTTTCTCACCGCGCCGTACAGCGCGCAGGCGCCGAATGCCGATATTGCGGCAATCGTCCTTGCCGCGCTCACAGCCTTACCGGGGAGATGTGCAGTACGCTCCCGTTCCTCCTTAAAAGGAGTATCCTTTTGAAAACGCCGGATGAGATCGTTTTTTGGAGCGCGGGACGTCTTTTGAGCTCGTCACAGCCCGAAGCGTGCGCGCTTGCGATCACCGCCGCGCCGCACCTTGCCGCCTCCTCGAGCGCCTCCGCGTCTCCGTATCCGCCTATCTCGTCGGTGAGTATGACGTCGGGGTTCATCGTTCGCACTATTATCCCGATCGCCTCCGCCTTGGGAGCGAACTCCATGACGTCTGTCCTCAATCCGACGTCGAACGACGGAACGCCGTCTATCTGCCCCGCGAGCTCGCCGCGTTCGTCAAGCAAAGCGACGTTGAACGGCTTTGAGCAGATCCCGTTCGACAAGCATCTTGCCATATCGCGCAGCAGAGTCGTTTTTCCGCCCGCAGGCGGCGCTGCGATAAGCGTCGAAACAGGTCTCCCGTTCTCAAGAACGAAATCCATCACGCTCTCCGCACAGCCGACGGCCTCCCTCGTCAACCGGAAATTGAAGCTGGTAACGTCTGTCATGCGCCTGATCCGTCCGTTTTCCACGACCGGACGACCGCAGACGCCGACTCTCGCTCCGCCGTCAAGCGTGATAAAGCCCATCCTGAGCTCATCCTCCCGGGCATAGACGGAGTGTCTGCACAGCCTTTCAAGCAGATCGGACGCATCCTCCCGCGTAAAAGGAGGCGCCTCCTCGATGAATTCGCCGGATGAGGATATCACCTGCGCCGGTCTGCCCGTGCGAAGGCGCACTTCTTCCACCTGCGAACCGCTCATAAGAAGCCGCTCCACAGCCGCCGACGTCCTTTTCGGGAGCACCGACAGAACAGATCTTGTTGACGTATCCAAGTTTCGCCCGTCCTTTCACGATTTGCCTGATGAATAGTATGACGGGCTTTGAAATGATATGAACAGATTCTTGTTTTATATCCTCGTGCGAACGACCGAACGACCTCGGGCGAACGTACGAAGTATTGCGTTTTTTACCGGCGCTGCGGCAAAAACCGCGAATAGCCCCGCGAGCTGCGAGGACAGGCAGAACTCTGTCAGCTCAAACGAGAGCCCTGCGCTCCCGGGCAGTTTCAGAAGGTAACACACCGCGCACGCAGTGACCGGAGCGAGCGCCGCTGCAGCGATTCCGACGCGCTCGCCGAGTATTATCGCCGCCGGTACCGAGATAAGACCGGCAGCATAGGCGGCCGCCTCCGATCCGGATGCTGCGAGCGGGGCTGAGGCGGCTCCCGCGAGAAGCGCCGCCGGGAACATAAGCACCGCGTTGAGCGGCTTTTCCCCGCCTGAAAAGGCGTTCGCGCCGAGCCAGACCGCCGCCGCCGCACATGCCGCGGAGATCGACGTTTCGTCCGTGGGACTGAACGTGAATCTATCGAGGACGAACAGAGAGAACAGGAAAAAAACGCATCTTCCCGTCCCGCCCGCGGCGCGTTCCGAAGCGTGCTTAAAGACGCCTCCCGCTATGAGAAGCGTCTCCATAATCAGAAGCATCGTGCTTATTTTCATACAAAAACCCCCGGGAATCCTTTTTTATAAGTATTCCCGGGGGATATAAAACTATTTATATGAGCTTCAGGAACGCCGCCATAGAGCCGGTGCCTTTTCCGTCGCGCCGGTAGGAATAGAAGAGCTTCTTTTCCTCCACGGTGCACAGATCCATTATGGAGATATTCTCCTTTGGGACGCCTGCGTCAAGAAGCTGTATGACCGCCGCGGCGCGAAGCGAAACGTATCCTTTGTCCGGTTTTTCGGCACGGACCGAAAAGATATCGGGGCAGTCGAATTCAACGGCGAAACTCTCGGCGAGCTCCCTCTCCACCTCGAAGCACTTTTCGCAGATGCAGGGACCGATGACCGCGATCATATCGCGGGGGTCCGCGCCGAATTCATCGGCAAGCCTTTTGCAGAGCTTTTGCCCGATGCGTTTGAACATGCCCTTCCACCCCGCGTGCGCGAGACCGATAGAGCGGGTCCTGGGATCGTAAACGAAGAACGCGCTGCAGTCCGCATGGCAGGTCATCAGCGTGACGCCCGGATCGTTCGTAACGAAGCCGTCCGAAAAATCGAGCGGCTCAAGCGCAACTCCTCTGCCGCCGTGGCTTCTGTCTATCCTGAGTATGACGTCGCCGTGCTCATGCCGAACGAGGGCAAGCTCGCCGTATTCGAGCCCGTAGGCGGCGGCGAGCAGCCGATAATTCTCCAATATGTTGGACATGGGTTCGTCGCGGCTCGTGCCGAGATTCAGCGTATCGAACGGCGGCTTGCTGACGCCGCCGATCCTGGTGGTGAATCCGTGCGTAACGCCCGGCTCATCCTCGAGCCTTCGGGAGCGGATAATGCCCACTCCTTCCGATTCGGCGTAATGCTGATCCCGCGGGATCCCATTGAGGATATCCGCCTTTTTATTTGGCATCCTTGTCACCGAGGAGGAGCTTCAATTCCTCCATAAAGGTATTGATATCCTTGAAAGACCTGTAAACGGAGGCGAACCTTACGTAAGCGACCTCGTCAAGATCCTTGAGCTTGCTCATGACGAGCTCGCCGATCCTGATCGTAGTGACCTCCTGCTCGAGAGAATTGTTGATCTCCCTGACGACGTCGTCCACCAGCTCGTCCATTGCGGCGGCGGAGACGGGTCTCTTCTCGCAGGATTTGCGTACGCCGCGGAGGATCTTGCTGCTGTCGAAGGCTTCCCTCGTTCCGTCGCGCTTTACGACGATGATGGGCATCTCCTCCACCTTTTCATAGGTGGTGAACCTGCGGCCGCAGTTCATGCACTCACGGCGGCGGCGGATAGCGGTACCGTCCTCGGTGGGCCTGGAATCGACGACCTTACTGTCTGTACACTGGCAATATCTGCACCTCATAACCAAAGCTCCCGCGATGAGCGGGAATTCCTTTCGTATTAGTTCAAGATATTGTACCACACTTTTTAAAAAAACGCTACATGTATTTTTAAGAAATACCGTCAACCTGAACGAGGATCACGTCTCCGCCGATCTTCTGTATCCTGCAGTAAGGTATCACGAGCTCGTCGCTGCCCTTCAGCAGACCCATGAAACGGCTCGGTCCGGGCACGATAATCGAGCATATCGTCCCCGAGGTATCGTCAAGCTCAAGATCGCACACGCACCCGAGGCGCGCGCCGTCGCAGACGTTTATGACCTCCTTGCGTTTAAGCTCCGAAAAAGTTGTGTTTGCCATAGCTTCCTCCTTGGATTTACTCCGTAAAAAGTATGTTCCTGTATTGCATTTTATTTACATTCAAACGAAAAGCATTGACACGGAAGACGTGGCTATACTAAAATAGTACAGACGAAATAAGGAGCCGGAGCATTGCGCTGTCCCGTATGCGGAAAAGAGAATATCGAACGCGCCAATTTCTGCATGATCTGCGGAACGGAGCTGAAAAAGGAGCGAAAAAAGGCTTCGACAGTTACCGTCGCCGTTTCGGCCTCCGTTTGCTTTCTGCTGCTGATCGGCGCGATCTTCGCCCTTGACAGGCTGTTTTCCGCAGGTCCCGGGGGATCGGATCCCGCCGGGTGGCAGGCCGCGGAGGCAGTCATACGGACTCCGCCTCCTACTCCGACGCCTACTCCGACGCCGGAGCCGACTCCCACTCCGACGCCTACTCCGACGCCGGAACCGACGCCTACGCGCGCGCCTACTCCCTCGCCGACGCCGGTCTACACGCCCACTCCCCCGCCGACTCCGAAGCCTTCGGCTTCGCCTTCTCCCACTCCTTCCGCAGCGCCGGCGGAAGCGCTTCCGGGCGAGTGCCTTGAGCCTGTCGACGCGCTTATATCGTTCATCCTGACATGCGAGCCCGCCTATGCAAGAAAGGCATTCCCGCCCGAATACATAACTCATACCGTTGAAAAATACGGGTACGCATCTGCGCTGCTCGGCGGCGAGGACGGCATAATCCGGATGGTCGGCGGTTTGATAAGCTCCGGATTAAGGGCGGAATACGGCGAGCTTTATTCGATCGATTACGAGGTCAAGTCCAGCCGTGAGCTTACACGGAGCGAATACTCCTCCCTGAAGAACGAGCTTGCGGATTACGGCGTCGTCAGCACCATTACGGAAGCGCGCCAGCTTTCCCTGCTCCTTGATATACGTTCATCGAGCGGTCATCATGCGCTGACCGCGGCGCCGAGGATCATCAAGATCGGCGGCAAGTGGTACATACATCCTGCCGACGTCGACGCGCTGTACGGCTGATACGAACGAGAGATACAAAAAACAGCCCCTTATGCTAAAGAGGCTGTTTTATATTGCGTAAAATGCTGTTATACGAGTTTTGAAATGGCTTCCCTTATATTCCTTACAACCGTGATATCCGCATCCTTGACGGCTTTAAGGCTCGATGAATACGGGACTATAACATTATCGAAGCCGCGGCGAACGCACTCGTTCACGCGGTTGAGCATCCTGTCGACGGGGCGTATCTCCCCCGTAAGGCTGACCTCGCCGATTATTGCGGTGCGTTCAGGCAGGCGCTTATCGAATACCGAGCCCGCAACGGCGAGCACCACCGCAAGGTCCGCGCCCCGGTCGTCCACTCGTATGCCGCCCACGGCGTTGGTATAGACGTCCCTTTCGCCCGTCCTTACCCCCGCGCGGCGCTCAAGCACGGCAAGCAGGAGCATCAGCCGGTTGTTGTCCATTCCCGCCGCCATACGCCTGGGGTTTGCGTAAACGGTCGCGGAGAGCAGAGACTGTATCTCAACGAGTATCGGGCGGTTCCCCTCCATTATGCAGGAGACCGCGCAGCCCGTGTCGTTGTTGCCGGAAAGGAACATATCGCCCGGATCCGTTACCTCCGCCATACCGTCTCCGCGCATTTCGAATATGCCTATCTCGTTCGTGGAGCCGAAGCGGTTCTTGACCGCCCTCAGAAGGCGGAACGCATCATGCCTGTCGCCCTCGAAATAGAGCACGGTATCGACCATGTGCTCGAGCATCCTCGGCCCTGCGATAGCGCCCTCCTTCGTGACGTGACCCACAATAAACACCGCGCAGCCGTTCATTTTGGCGATCCTTGTGAGGGCGGCGGTGACCTCCCTTATCTGCGTGACGGAACCCGCCGCGGACGCGACATCCGGCGAGACCATCGTCTGGATACTGTCGATTATAAGGAATGCGGGCTTGAGCTTTTCGACCTCCGCCTCGATCGCGGATATCGCCGTCTCGGTCATAACGAGCAGCTCGCCCGAGACGCCGCAGCGTTCCGCGCGGAGCTTGAGCTGCGCCTTCGATTCCTCGCCTGAGACGTACAGCACGGGCGCGTGCGATAAAAGATTGCTCGCCGCCTGCATGAGGAGCGTGCTCTTGCCGATGCCGGGGTCGCCGCCTATGAGTATCACGGAGCCTGCGACTATGCCGCCGCCCAGCACCCTGTCGAATTCGCCGATGCCGGTTTTCGTCCTTGCGGCGTCCTTTCCGTCGACGCTCGAAAGCCTTACCGCCCCGGAGCCCGCTCCCATGGACGAGCGCTTCGGCGCCGCCGTAACGGTCATTTCCACGAGCGTATTCCAACTCCCGCAGGAGGGGCAGCGGCCGAACCATTTGCCGGTCTCATGCCCGCATTCGCCGCAGACGAATTTTGTTTTTTCCTTCGATGCCATAATGCCCCCGTCAATCCACCGGGATCTTGGCGATCTTCAGCACGTCGCGCTGGCGGGTGGTGACGTCCATCCATATGACGTACCCCTCCGACGCGCCGAGAAGCTGTGCAAGCTCCCTCTCGGGCGTGATCCTGTAACTCTGCCCGTTATTGAAGAAATAGACGTAAATCACCTCGTCAACGCTGTAAACGAGATAGTCCTTATCTATGGCGAAATCAACGACGTTTTCCGCAACCATTACGGAGTCAAGCATGCTGTCTCCGTTAGTCTTCGCGGCGAAGAGCGCGGATTTGTCGCTGTGATGCGCGTTGAGCCACGCGAAATATTCGCCGTTGGTCTTGGGATCGTGAACGTAGGTATCTACCGAGTAATCGCGTATGCCGGAGCTTTCGATATCGATATGCTTGATCACGCTCGATATCCTGCCGTCTTCAAAATGCTCGGTGCCTTCCGCCGCCCAGATGAGCGTGCCGTCGTGCATATAGGGCGCGCTCGTCCCGTAGGATGAGTTGGTGAACATATCGACCACCGTCGTCTCCGTGGTCTCGAGATCGCAGACGAAGAGCTTGTCGCGGTTGGTGCCGGTACGCTCGATCCATGAGATATAATGCCCGTCGAGCCTCAATTCCGGCTGGCCGGTATAGACCGTTTTGATAACAAGCGGTTCCCTGCCGAGTTCGTTTATCCTGAGTGCGCAGATCTCTCCGCCGCCCTTGATCTTGCCGTCGATATAGACGAGCCATTGATCGTTGAACACGGGGAATATGAGATTGGCGTTTTTCGGTTTTACCGGCAGTTCCGTGACGGCGCCCGTCTGCATATCGTATTCGAGAAGCGCGCACATCCTGACGTTATCGCCAATGATCTTGCCTGCGGAGAACAGCATCCTGCCGCCGTAGACCGTGGGATCCCCGAACCAGTAATACTGCAGATCGGACGGGAGCACGACCTCCTTCTCCTCCTCCTCCGCATTATAATAATGCATGGGATGCGGCGTCGCCGTGGGAACGGGCGAAACGTAAGGCGTCGGAGTTACAACAAGGATATCACGGGGCGTGAACACCTTTCCGATCTTTGCGATGAGTCCGTCCGGCGGCAGCGGAGTGTCGACATGGAACACCGCCTCGAGCATTACCATAACGAACAGCGTAAGGAATGCTGCGAAAGCCAATCCCCCTAATATGAACAGCAAAAGCTTTATGACCGGGCCCCAGTTGCTTGCCGAAAGCGAGGAGCGGCGGCGGCTGAATTTTTTCCTGCGGTAACGCTTTTTCAAGGCTTTTACCCTTTCAAACGAATTATTCCTTTTATTATTATATCATATCGTTTCCATAAAAACAAGCCGAGGGGGAAATGTCCCCCTCAGCTTGTACGTACTTGAATCAATATTTCTTCAGATCACTTCTTCTCGCAGTCGCACCTGTGGAGGAGCCTGTAAAGAAGAGCGGCGATCGCGGCGCCCACAAGGGGTGCTACGAGGAATACCCAGTACTGGGAGATCGCGGCGGTATCGCCCTGGAACGCCTTCATAAGCGCGGGACCGAAGGTCCTGGCGGGGTTGACGGAGGTGCCGGTGAAGGGGATGCCGAGGATGTGTACGAGAGCCAGTACAAGACCGTTGACGATGCCTGCGCCCGGGAAATTCTTCTGGGCGGTGGTGCACATTACGGTGTAAACGAACAGGCAGGTGAGTACGATCTCGATAAGGATCGCGGGGAAATAGCCGAGAACAGCGGGATCAAAGCCGTTGGTGCCGAGCGGAGTCTTCGGAACGAAGATCAGGAGCAGCGCGGCGCCGGCAATAGCGCCGAGGAACTGCGCCACAATGTAGCCGATGAACTCAACAAAGCTCATACGACCGTCGATCAGCATAGCAAGGGATACCGCCGGGTTGACGTGAGATCCGGAAATGTTGCCGATCGTGTAGATGCAGGCGATAAGCGTGAGACCGAAGCCGAGAGCGACAACGATGGTGAAGAGACCGTCGTTGCCCTCCCCCGCCTTCGTTACGCAGGCGATGCCGCATGCGAAGAACACGAGGAACAGCGTGCCGAGGAACTCGGCAATGTACTTCTTAAAAGATTTCATATAATGCCTCCTTTTAGGTATTACATATATAATAACTCAAATTGGGAATAATTTCAAGAGGGATTTATATATTTCCCCCGAAAAGCGACCGCCGTCTCCCGGCTTGCCTCTTCTTCGCCCGAGCTCTCATCTAAGACGATCCCGTCTGCCATACTTCGCACACTCCAACTCCGCGCTTTTCCTGCCTCATCTTATGTCCCGCTTTTAACATCAAAAGTTAAAGCAAAAAAGCAAAGCCCCGAAACCGTATGGCTTCGGGGCTATTGGAGCTGGTGAGCAGATTCGGACTGCCTACCTCTTCATTACCAATGAAGTGCTCTACCTACTGAGCTACACCAGCACGCCGTCAAGCGACGG
>JAEEGF011520888.1_pt1 | contig 41652 bp, 37 predicted proteins | sample 9134171 | NCBI WGS metagenome assembly JAEEGF01 (sample SAMN16246542, study PRJNA631951) | gut metagenome | biome: gut microbiome; feature: rumen; material: AP-attached | host: Bos | place: Iran: Karaj | collected 2018-10 | reverse complement strand
GGTAGTGAAGAGCCAAAAGTACAGATAGAATCATGGTTTGAGTCTTATCTTATCCGTACTCCACGGTTCATCCATGTCGAATGCACCGCCCAGATTCACGTTTCCATTTTGGGCGGTGCGGTTTTTTCGAGAAGTCACCGTCCAGATTCACTTTTTTCATTCTGAGCGGTGCATTTTTCGAGAATAAACACCGCCCAGATCTGACTTTTCTATATGAGCGGTGCATTTTACCATTCTACTCACCGCCCATATCAATATCTGTCATATGGGCGGTGCGCCATTCCAATTTTTCCACCGCCCAGATTCGTATCTCAGATCTGAGCGGTGCATTTTGCATTTTTGCCCACCGTCCAGATTAGTATTCTTATTCTGGGCGGTGCTTACAGCATTTTTTCACAAGCAGTCCCGCCCCAAGCACATGCCGCAGCCAGCACGCCCTAATTCTGCGGAGCCGCACCCTTCGCAAGCCACCGAAAACTCTGCGGAGCCGCACCCTTCGCAAGCCACTGAAAACTCTGCGGAGCCGCCACGCGGCGCGCGACATGGCATCTTCTGCGGAGCAGTAGGATCATCAGCGCCCGGGGCAGCGTGGAAGAAGTCCGAGGTGTCGGCAGGCATGTACACGGTGGGCTAAAAGTTTTACTTATGTCTGGCAATAAATTCTGCATAATTTTTTAATCAGGAGAGACGTGGTAGTATAATCACAGATCAAAACATTAGATCAAAAAAACAAAAATAAAACACAAGAAAAAATAAAAAGAGAGGTTAAGGATATGGGAAAAATTAAACAGAGCGCATTAGAACTTATTGGGGGAACACCACTTCTTAAGCTTAACGGCTATTCCAAGAAGGCAGGAGTTGAGGGAGCAAACATTTTTGCAAAGCTTGAGTATCTCAATCCTGCAGGATCTGTAAAGGACAGAATCGCACTTGCAATGATCGAAGAGGCAGAGAAGAGTGGCAAGCTTAAGCCCGGTGCAACAATCATCGAGCCCACATCAGGAAACACAGGTATCGGTCTTGCAGCTGTTGCAGCAGCTAAGGGATACAAAGCAATCCTTACTCTTCCCGATACAATGTCAGTTGAGAGAAGAAATCTTCTTAAGGCTTACGGCGCAGAGCTGGTTCTTACAGAGGGCGCTAAGGGAATGAAGGGTGCCATCGCCAAGGCTGATGAGCTCTTAGGTGAGATCGAAGGATCAGTTATCCTCGGACAGTTCGTCAACCCTGCTAACCCTGCAGTACATAAGGCTACAACAGGTCCTGAGATCTGGGATCAGACAGACGGAAAGGTTGATGTATTCATCGCAGGTGTAGGTACAGGCGGAACAATCACAGGTGTAGGTGAGTACCTCAAGGAGCAGAACCCCAATGTAAAGGTTATCGCAGTTGAGCCTGCAACAAGCCCCGTTCTTTCACAGGGAACCAGCGGAGCTCACAAGATCCAGGGTATCGGCGCAGGATTCGTTCCTGATGTTCTTAACACTAAGGTTTATGACGAAGTAATTGCCATTGAGAATGAAGATGCATTTGCTGAGGGCAGAACCTTTGCTCTTTCAGAAGGAATCCTGGTAGGTATTTCTTCAGGTGCAGCACTTAAGGCAGCAACAATCGTTGCTCAGAGAGAAGAGTACAAGGGCAAGAACATCGTAGTTCTGCTTCCCGACTCAGGAGACAGATACCTGTCAACACCTCTGTTTGCCAACTAATTATTAAGAAAAATGGATTAACCGACCGGAAAACCGGAGGTTCACTTCTATCCCATCATCTATGGGACAGGGTGGACCTCCCTTTTTTATACACAAAAACCAGTAAAAAAGAGGAGATTAGGACTAATGGGAGATTTAAGACAGATCGCGATTTACGGCAAGGGTGGAATCGGTAAATCGACGACCACACAGAACCTGACAGCAGGACTGGCAGAACTCGGCAAGAAAGTCATGGTAGTAGGATGTGATCCTAAGGCAGATTCCACAAGACTTCTTCTGGGAGGTCTGGCACAGAAGACAGTTCTTGATACACTCCGTGAGGAGGGCGACGACGTAAGCGTTGAGAAGATCATCAAAATAGGTTTTAAGGGAACCAGATGCGTAGAGTCCGGCGGACCGGAGCCCGGTGTTGGATGCGCAGGAAGAGGAATCATCACTTCCATCGGCCTTCTGGAGTCTCAGGGAGCTTACACAGATGATCTTGATTTTGTATTTTACGATGTTCTTGGTGACGTTGTATGCGGCGGATTTGCGATGCCTATCCGTGAAGGCAAGGCACAGGAAATCTATATCGTAGCCAGCGGCGAAATGATGGCCCTCTATGCTGCAAACAATATCAGCAAGGGTATCGCCAAATATGCAAACAAGGGCGGCGTAAGACTGGGGGGTATCATCTGCAACAGCCGAAACGTAGACAGAGAGCTGGATCTTTTGAGAGCCTTCTCCAAGGAACTTGGAACAAAGCTTCTCTACTTCGTTCCCAGAGATAACACGGTTCAGAGAGCTGAGATCCACAAGCAGACGGTAATCGAGTTCGATCCCAAGGCCAACCAGGCACAGGAATACAGAAACCTGGCTCAGGCAGTTATCGACAATCAGGACTTCGCAATACCCACACCTATGACACAGGACAGACTTGAGGAGATCTTAAGTGAGTTTGGTCTCTTCGATAACGTAGAGGAATATCAGATCTGATATGAAAAATACTATTCACGAGGAATACGATCAAAAGGGCAATCTCATAGCTGCAATGTTCAGCGACGAGGAGCGGATAAAGACAAGCTGCGGCGAGCTCATACCTTCTTATGAGGCGGACTACAGTGTGAGGAAAAAGTACAGAAATGCGGTGGAGTTCTATGAGGATGGCAATATTTACAGCATTTATTTAAATAATCAGACCATCGTCAAAACTCCGGTAGGAGATCTGCCTGCAGAGCTTATTACATTTTATCCGGACGGAGCCATCAAAAGGCTCTTTCCCCTATATGGTCAGATATCGGCCTACTGGGGAGAGGACGATGAATTTTCTCTCAGTGAAGAAGTAGAAATACCTGTGGGCAACAGGAGGATCAAGTGCCATCCAAGATGTATTTATTTCTATCCGTCAGGGAAAGTTAAGAGCATTACAATCTGGTCCAAGTCAGAGATAGCTCTTTTGACAAGGTATGGTGAAGTAAAAACAAACGTGGGAGCTTCCTTTTATGAAAACGGAGCCCTTGAGAGTATAGAACCCACGGCGGACAGCGCAATATATGTGGATGGGCAAAAGATATGGGCGTTCAGCCCTCTAAGTAACAGGATACACGCAGACAATTGTTCGCTGAAATTTGATGCGAACGGAAAAGTGAAGATGAGGAGAAAAATTATGAGAAAAGACTATGTACGTAAAGCTATAGGTATTGTTTCAGCACTGACACTTATGGTTTCAGCCGTTGGATGCGGCAGTCAGAGTCAGGCACAAGCATCTGATACAACCGGAGCACAGAAGATCCGCATCGGTGTAAATGTATCAGTTTCAGGTAAGAACAGTTACCTTGACGAGGATGACAATCTTACAGGTTCAACTGTAGAGCTTATCAGACTTGTGGATGAGAAGCTTCCGGACTATGAATTTGAACTGGTAGGCACCAGCTTTGATGATGTGTTCGTAGGACTTGATACAGGAAATTATCAGGGCGGCGAGGCTAACTGCTTCCTTACTGCAGAGAGAATTGAAAAATATGCCATTCCCAAGGAGAACATCTGCGCAAGCTATATCGGAATCCTTGTAAAGAAGGACCTTGCAGACCTTACGGACTTCTCCAAGGTTGCAGAGGCTCAGAAGGAGCACGGATACACCTTCTATCCTATGCAGGCAGGAAATGGTCTTACATACCCCGTAGAGGTTTACAACCAGGAAAACCCCGACAACCAGATCGTATTTGACTATTCTTCAGAGAACACCAACAACGACGTTCTGACCTGGATCCCTACAGGAAGATATGACATCGGTCTGTGCCTCTATGCTACATGGCTCAACAACTTCGAGGCTGAGGACGGAGCTTATCACGAGTATGTTGATGATCTTGCATGGCTTCCCGTTCAGACTGTAGGCGTATACAACCTCTTTGACAAGGATGCGGTTTCACAGGAATTCCTGGATGCTTACGATGCAGCACTTAAGGAGCTCAAGGATGACGGAACAGCTTCCAAGATTTCCACAGAGTTCTTCGGATATGACGTATTTGATTCAGACATCAAGAATCTTACTGATTGATAGAAAGGTATATAAACAGCATGGCCATTAACTTATCATTACCGTCACCCGAAATCCGGGAGCGGAGATTAAATGCGATATTAAGCTATAACGGATCTGCATCTGACCTGCTGGAGAAGTCCAAGCGCGGCGAGATAAAGTGCCTTGGAAGACTCTACGGCCAGTGCAGTGACTGCCAGGAAGGATGTGCCACTTCCATGGCTTCCTATGTGAGGGGCGGAGCAGTTGTTGCTCACTCCCCCATAGGATGTTTTGCAGGAGATGCCATCAGAGATAATGCAGGTAAGGCCGTTAGTGCGGCAAGAGGCCTTGGAGAGTTCAACAACTCAACTATCTGCACCAACATTCTGGAAAAAGACACAGTGTACGGTGGAGCTGAAAAGCTCAGGAAGGCAATCTTTGAGATCAATAAAAGACAGAACCCTTCCGTAATATTCGTAACCACTTCCTGTGCATCAGGGATCATCGGTGACGACGTGGAGAGCGTATGCGAGGAGTGCGCCGACGAGCTGGATAAGCCCGTTGTGCCCATCAGCTGCGAGGGCTTTAAGTCCAAGGTCTGGTCCACAGGCTTTGATGCCACCTTCCACGGAATCCTTAAGTACATCGTTAAGCCTCCCAAACAGAGACAGAGCGACCTGGTTAATATCTTTAACTTTGAAGGTGCTGATACCTTCACCCCTCTTCTTGCCAAGCTGAACCTCAGAACCAACTACATGGTTCCTCTGGCAACCAAAGAGCAGCTTGAGAGACTTTCCGAGGCAGCCTGCTCCGCGCAGATCTGTGAGACTCTGGCAACCTACATCGCCCACGGTCTTGAGCAGGAATACGGCGTTGTAGAGGTTAAGGCCCCTGCACCTTACGGCATCAACTGGACAGACCAGTGGCTCAGAGAGATCGCAAGGATCACAGACAGAACTGATCTGGTTGAGGCTGTCATTGCAAAAGAACATGAGAGGATCGAGACGGATCTGGCTGAGATCAAGGAAAAACTGGCCGGCAAGACCGTTTATATCATCGCAGGCGATGCTTACACACATAACCTTGCCAACGCGGTCAAGGACCTTGGTCTTAAGATCGCAGGAATAAGCGCACTTCATCATGATCAGAAGAGTGACTCGGACGAAGTCAATACTCTGGGAGATCTTGTTGAGAGCGCCGGCGATATCGACAATTTCACAGTCTGCAACAAGCAGCCTTATCAGCTTGTAAAGCTCATCAAAAAGGTAAATCCCGACTTCCTTATCATTCGTCATCAGGGACTTACAGAGCTGGGCTACAAGCTTGGAATACCCACAATCTTTGAGGGTGACGCCAACTACTCTGTTGGTTACGACGGAGTTATCCGCCTGGGCAACAGACTCTGGGAGGCGTACATCACGAGAAAGTTCATCCAGAATGTGGCAGAACACACAACTCTTCCTTACACAGACTGGTGGCTCAATGAGCAGGACGATCCATTTTACTACGAGAAGGGAAATAAAAAAGAATGAGTACACTTATAGAAAAACCCAGATTTTCCTGTGCATTGGCAGCACAACAGACAGTTCTTGCAATTCCCGGAGGAATCCCCATCATACATGCGGGCCCCGGCTGCGCCTCCAAGGCAGCAGGCTTTGCGGCCTTTCAGTCAGGACTTCAGGGTGAAGGCTATGCCGGAAGAACACACATCTCCTGTACAAATGCCGGAGAAAAAGAAGTTGTATTCGGCGGTGAGAAGAATCTGGAGCAGGTAATCGACGGAGCGCTCAAGGTTCTTAAGGGTGACCTGTACGTGGCACTCTCAGGCTGTACCGCAGGTATCATCGGTGATGACACCGCTCAGGTTGCAGGAACCTTTGCAAGAGATGACAAGCCCGTGGTCGGAGTAGATGCTGCAGGCTTTAAGGGCAACAACTATGTGGGCCATGAGCTGGTTGTAAATGCGATCATCGATCAGTATGTAGGTAACGTAACCCCTCAGGTTAAAAAAGGCCTTATCAACCTCTGGTCGGTGGTCCCTTTCCAGGATCCTTTCTGGAGAGGAGATTTAGAGGAGCTTAAGAGCCTTCTCGAGAAGCTGGGACTTACAGTAAATATCTTTTTCGGCGCAGAGAGCGAAGGAGTATCCGAGTGGAAGGAAATCCCCAACGCAGAAGCTAACCTTTTGGTTTCACCCTGGGTCGGACTTGATATCGTCAAGCATCTTGAGAAGAAGTACAAGACTCCGTTTATTCATTATCCTGTGCTTCCAATGGGAGCCAAGGCTACAAGTAAGTTTTTAAGAACTGTCGGAAAGGAGCTTGGCATTGATGCAGCTCTTGTGGAGAAGGTGATCGCAAAGGAGGAGAAGAGATATTATGACTACTTCATTTCGTTCTCGGATTTTGTCGCTGAGCAGAGAAATGTGCTCCCTTATGAACTCTACGTGGCATCTGATGCAGAGTACGCAGTGGGGATTACGGACTATCTTGTTAATGAGCTCGGGTTCCTTCCCTACGGCGTTTATGTAAATGATGATCCTTCAAGTGAGAAGGCTGAGTTTGTAAAGAACGCCTTTGCAGAGACCTGCGAGGAATATGCTGATAAGCTTGTGTTCCAGGCTGACGGCGGTCTTATCACCCGCGATATAGAAAAGAAGCTTGGAAAGAGCAAAAAAGCTCTCATCTGCGGAAGCTACTGGGAGAGATGCATCGCCAAGGACACCAACAGTTTCTTTTTGCACTTAAGCCTTCCCATCAGTGCTGAGATCATCACCAACTCCAGCTACGTTGGCTACAACGGAGGCCTTAGACTTATAGAAAAAATCTATTCATACGCATTCAACAGAGGAAATCTCTCATCAAGAACTCATGTTGAATAATGAGGATCATATATGCGCTTTCAACTCGCTTATTTATGGAAATATTTTTGGAAGATATTGCCTTATCTGAGAGTAACTGTAGAATACGCCGGGCTGTCACTTTTATTCGGCCTGATCTTCGGGAGCGTACTGGCTGCATGTAAATTGCAGAAGGTAAAGATAATCAAATACCTGGGCGTGATATACACCGCCATTTTCAGATCGGTTCCGCCTGTGGTGCTTCTTTTCCTGGTATATTACGGCCTCCCGCAGCTACTCTTAAATGTCTTTGGTGTTGATATCCAGAATGAAGATAAGATCCTGTATGTCATCATCACAATATCTATTCTGAGTATGGTTTCTTTATCAGAGGTGATCAGAAGTGCCTATACTTCCATTGACAAGGGTCAGTATGAAGCGGCTATTTCTACCGGATTATTGCCGATACAGGCGATGATCCGGATAGTTATACCACAGATGATATATGTGGCGCTGCCCAACATCGGAAATATTGTGATCTACCTTATCAAGGAAGGAAGCCTTGGATTTACCATCGGTCTTGTGGACGTATTCGGAAAGGCCAACAGTTTAAACCAGAATAGCTACAACAACTATATTCTGGAAATCTATGTAGCTCTTGCGCTGATCTACTGGTTTAGCTCCATTATTCTGGAGAAAGGCATGAAGCTTATAGAGAAAAGGGTATCATTTGGAAGATAAAGGGGAGAGGACAGTTGAAGCTTGATTACAACTTTATTAGAAATACATTTATAGCGGTCCTGGCCGGTGTTCCCGTAACCTTCAAGCTGATATTGGTGGTTCTGCTATTCTCAATTCCGCTGGGATTTGTGGTAGCAATTCTCAGAATGAATAAAAACGGAGTGGTGTCCAGGATTCTTGCGGTGTATGTGTCCTTTATCCGAGGGACACCCGCCATGGTTCAGATCTATCTTTTGTACAACGCACTTCCCGTAGTCATCATGAAGATGGCCCAGGAAAGGGGATGGGGGATAGATGTATACGGCATAAAGGGAATAACCTATGCCTACTTTATCCTGACCGCAACCTACGTGGCAGTTATGTCGGAGAGCTTCAGGGGAGGCCTTTCGGCGGTGGACAAAGGACAGCTTGAGGCAGCCAAGTCCATAGGACTTACACCTTTTCAGGGGTATTGCAGGATAGTGATCCCCCAGGCCATGGCCAATATTATGCCGGTTCTGTGCAACAATGTAACGGGACTGGTAAAGGTGTCTTCACTGGTTTTTGCCATGTCTGTCTTTGATATCACAGCCATTGCCAAGACCGAGGGCGCCAAGCATACAACCTACGTTGAAGCTTATCTTGTCATCGCAGTGATGTATGTGACTTTGAATCTGACTATAGAGCTGATTTTCAAGCTTTTGGAAAAGAGAATCAGACAATATCATGCTTTGTGATTCTGGAGGAAACATGCTGGAGCTAAAAGATGTAAAAAAATCCTTCGGGAAAAATAAGATCCTGAAGGGCGTAAATATAAGTGTTAACAAAGGAGATGTTGTGGTCATCCTAGGCCCCAGCGGTTCGGGAAAGACAACACTTCTAAGGACTATCAATTTTCTTGAACGTGCAGATTCCGGAACCATGGTGTTTGACGGAAAGAACTACGACATGAAAAAGGCAGGCAAAAAGGATGTGAATTTCGTAAGAAAGAACACCGCCTTTGTTTTTCAGAATTACTGCCTGTTCAATAACAAGACCGTTCTTCAGAACGTGACCGAGGGACTTATCGTGGGAAGAAAGGTCCCCAGGGCCGAGGCTGAGGAGAAGGCCAGGTTGGCTCTTGAAAAGGTAGGCATGCTGGAATATGCAGACTACTATCCCTCAAAGCTTTCCGGAGGAATGCAGCAGAGAGTGGGAATAGCAAGAGCTATTGCAGTTTCACCGGACATCATCTTGTTTGATGAGCCCACATCGGCCCTTGATCCTGAGCTTGTGGGAGATGTGCTTCAGGTTATAAAGCGCCTTGCAAAAGAAAACATCACCATGATCGTGGTGACTCACGAAATGTCTTTTGCCGAGGATGTGGCAAACAAGGTCATCTTCATGGCTGACGGGGTTGTGGTCGAAGAGGGAACTCCCGAGGAGATCTTCTACAGACCCAAGGAGGATCGCACCAAGCAGTTCCTGTCCCGAATCATTCCCACCGATAATTATGTAATCTGATAAGGAACCAAGGAACATGAGTTTTAAGATAGCAGTGGCTACAACAAATGAAGTTGATATTGACCTGGGCTTTGGCATGTGTGATGTCTTTACCATCTATGAGGTTTCCGGGGACGGGGAGTACAAGGTCCTGGAAAAGAGAGATGTCACCGTGGAGGAGTCGGAGCTTCCGCAGGACTACGGCACCATGAAGTGCGGCGGAAGGGCTCTTGTAAAGTCTGATAAACTTGCGGACTGCAGGGCTGTCATCTGCTCGGAAATCGGATTTAAGGTCAGAAAAAACCTGAACAGCCACGGAATTTCAATCTTTGACATGGAGGGACAGATCGATCCCATCATCAGAAAGATCATTGCTTATTACGCAAAAGGAACCTGAAGTGTTGTAAAGGAAATGTTATAACTGCCTATAAGCATAGTGTCTTATACAAATGATCTGATACATAGGATAATAAGAACATAGATAAGAATGACATTGTGCAGAAAGTATTTAGGCAGGTGAAATATGAAACAGATTTTAGCATTCGGCGATTCGAATACCTGGGGCCTTGTGCCCGGCTCTTTTCCCCATAAGAGATATCCCTGGGGAGTCCGCTGGACAAGCCTTGTCCAGGAAAAGAACAGCACCATAAGAATTGCCGAAGAAGGATTATGTGGCAGGACCACGGTGTTTGAGGATGAGTTAAGACCCGGAAGAAAGGCAGTAAAATCTCTTGATCCGCTGCTGGAGAGCCACTATCCTATAGACGGCGCCATATTGATGCTGGGGACCAACGACTGCAAGGCCTTCTATAACGCATCTCCCTATGTTATCGGCAAGGGAATCGAAAGGTGCCTGGACATAATTGAAAAGTACATTCCGCCGGAGAAGATCATTCTCGTATCTCCCATCCATCTTGGGGAAGATGTGTGGAGACCTGAGAAGGATCCTGAGTTTGACAAGCAATCCGTTGCCACCAGCAAGGAGCTGGGCCACATTTACAGGGACATCGCAAAGCGCCGCGGCACAGCCTTCTTTGAGGCTTCGGAGCACGTATCACCAAGCGGTATCGACGATGAGCACATGGACGAAGAAGGACACAGGATCTTCGCGGAGGAGATTTACAAGGAAATTGAGGCGATAATCGCCTGACATATTTTACTGCAGACAGGGGAGGACAAAACGGTGGATGAAATTGAAAAGCTGATAATAAAGACTATTGACGAGCACAGAGATGAGATCCTTGAGTTTGCCAATGACATCTATACACATGCAGAGCTCGGCTACAAGGAGTTCAGGACCAGCGAGAAGTTCAAGGAAAAGATGAAGGCCCTTAACCTTCCTATCCAGGAAGACCTTGCAATCACAGGCGTTAAGGCATTTCTTAACGAGGACAAAAAAGACAATCTCACCCTGGCAGTTCTCGGAGAGCTGGATGCCCTGAGAATTCCTACACATAAATACGCCAACCCCGAGACTCAGGGAGCCCACTGCTGCGGCCACCACGCACAGCTGACCGGTGTGTTTGGAGCAGCTATCGCCCTGACAATCCCCGAGGTTGCCGACAAACTGGACGGACGAGTAGAGTTTTTTGCCATCCCTGCTGAGGAGTACGGAGAGGTTGAGTTTAAGAACACTCTCATTGAGCAGGGCAAGATCAAATACGGCGGAGGAAAGTGCGAGCTCCTAAGAATCGGAGCCTTCGATGATATCGACATTTCCCTTGCACATCACACAGACGAAAAGGGAAACAAGATCGGCTCAGGAAGCAGCAACGGATTTGTTTCCAAGGTTATAAGGATCAAAGGAAAGGCAGCCCATGCAGCCGGAGCGCCCCACGAGGGAATCAATGCTCTTTCTGCTGTGAGCCTTGGACTTCAGGCCCTGGGACTTAACAGGGAGACCTTCAGAGATGAGGATAATGTGAGAGTTCATCCTATCCTCACCAAGGGCGGAAACCTGGTCAACGTCGTGCCGGATGAAGCAGTTATCGAGACTCTTGTAAGAGGAAGAACACTGGAAGCCTTCACCGACGCCTCCATCAAGACCGACAGATCCTTTAAGGCGGGCGCCATGGCCATCGGAGCAGATTACAGGATCGAGACAATGCCCGGATATCTCCCGGAGCTGCCCCAGAGCTTCCCGGATGAGCTGGTAGATGCTTTTGATGAGCTGACAGGTCACAACTTCGAAGTGATCTCCCCGGATCATCACACCAACGGCTCCACAGATGTGGGAGACGTTCAGCATCTTCTTCCCGTTCTGACCTTTAAGACCGGCGGAATCGAAGGCGGTCTTCATCAGGATAATTTCAACGTGGTGGATGAGGATACAGCTTACATCCTCACTGCCAAGATGTTTGCTATCAGCACCTACAGACTTTTAAAGAACGGTGCTGCCCTTGCCAAGAGCATAACAGAAGGCTACGAGCCCAAGTTTGCAAGCAAGGAAGATTACATTAAATATATGGACTCCTTCAATAATGTTGAAGAAGGATCATATAGATAAAAGTTTCTTTTCATATCCTACCTGGAAAGTTGCTCCATAGCCCAAATTGGCTGTGGAGCAATTAGCGTGATTAAGGTAGAATAGTAAGAAAAACTGCGGGGAAAGAATGCCATGGGAAAATACGATTTTGACAAGATCTATGACAGAAGAAATACCGACAGCATCAAATGGGACTTTGGAATGCAGCGCATGGGGCGCGACGATCTGTTGCCGCTCTGGGTTGCTGACATGGATTTCAAGCTCCCGGATGAAGTCATTGCGGATATTGTAAAGAGGGCCGAGCACGGGATATTCGGCTATACCGATCCGGGGGAGGGATACTACGGTCCCGTCAAGTCCTGGTTTGGCAAAAGACATAACGTCACTATCCAAAGTGACTGGATAACCGTGGTGCCCGGAGTAGTTTACTCTATCGCCCTTGCGGTGCGAGCCTTCACCGAGGCGGGAGATGCGGTGCTCATACAGCAGCCTGTTTACTATCCTTTTTCAAGGACGGTTGAAGTCAACCACAGAAAGGTGGTAAACAGCCAGCTTATTTATAACAACGGCCGCTACGAGATAGACTTTGAGGACTTTGAGAAAAAGATAGAGGACAATCAGGTCAGGCTGTTCCTCCTCTGCAGTCCTCACAACCCTGTTGGCAGAGTGTGGAGCCGGGAGGAGCTTAAGAGGATGGCAGACATCTGCAAGGCGCATGATGTCTACATTTTTGCCGATGAGATCCACTCAGACTTTATCTATAAGGGACACGAGCATGTGTCATTTTTGTCACTGGGAGAGGAGTATTACGACAGGCTTATAGTCGGAACTTCACCCAGTAAGACCTTCAACCTTGCGGGGATGCAGGTTGCCAATATCATCACCCCCGACGCTGAAGTGAAAAAGAAATTCAGATATGAAAATGAATCTGTGGGATACAGCCAGCCCAACGTTCTCGGAATGGTGGCCTGCAGGTCGGTTTATGAAAAGGGAGAGCAGTGGCTCGATGAGCTCCTTGATTACCTTCAGGGAAATCTTGATTATGTCCGTGAGTTCCTTAAGGAAAAGCTTCCCAAGGTCAAGCTGGTGGAGCCTGAAGGCACCTATCTTATATGGCTTGATTTTTCCGAGGTCACTCAGGATCACAAGGAGCTTGAAGATATCATCGTCAATAAGGCCAAACTCTGGCTTGATCCCGGTGTTATTTTCGGCCGGGAGTCAGCTCTTTTTGAAAGGGTAAATATTGCCTGTCCAAGGCAGACATTAAAGGAGGCAATGGAGCATTTATATGAAGGACTACAGCCTTGACACAATCTGTCAGTTATCTGACAAGAATATTGCGGATCAATGGGGAGCTCTGAGCTTTCCGATCTATCAGTCGGCCACCTTTGCTCACAGAGGGCTTGGGGAGAGCACAGGCTTTGACTATACCAGAATGCAGAATCCCACCAGGCAGCAGCTTGAGTATGTTGTGGCTTCTCTGGAGCACGGAACCGACGCCATCGCTTTTTCCAGCGGCATGGCAGCAGTTGCCACACTGATGGAGCTCTTTTCCCCGGGGGATCATCTGATCGTTGACAGCGACCTTTACGGAGGAACTGTGAGACTCTTTAATGAGATCAACAAAAAGAACGGTCTCACCTTTACAACCACGGACATCAGCCGGGACAATTACAGATCTCTTTTCCAGAGTAATACCAAGGCTGTGTATCTGGAGACTCCCACCAATCCCATGATGCATGTGACGGATATCAGGGAGCTGGCAGCGGAATGCCAAAAGAGAGATGTTCTACTGATTGTTGATAACACCTTCCTGTCACCCTATTTCCAGAATCCGCTGGATCTGGGAGCTGACGTGGTGGTTCATTCAGCCACCAAGTTCCTGGGGGGACATCACGATACCATCGGCGGATTTATCGTTGTTAAGGACAAGGAGCTGGATGAGAGACTGAGGTTCATCTATAAGACCACAGGCGCCGGCCTTTCACCCTTTGACAGCTGGCTGATACTAAGAGGCATCAGAACACTTTCCGTGAGAATGGACAGAGCCCAGGAAAATGCCATGAAGCTGGCTGCGTATCTGGGAACCAAGAGCAAGGTTAAGAAGGTTATTTATCCCGGACTTCCGGATCATCCCGGTCACTCAATAATGAAGCGCCAGGCCAGGGGCTTTGGAGCAATGATCAGCTTTGAGGTCGAGTCCAGAGAGCTGGTGGAGCACATCCTCCGGAACACAGAGCTCATCTATTTTGCTGAGAGCCTTGGAGGAACCGAGACCCTGATCACCTATCCCATAACCCAGACCCATGCAGATGTGTCAAAAGAGCTGCTGGAGGAGAACGGAATAAACGACAGGCTGCTCAGACTCTCTGTTGGAATCGAGGGTATCGATGACCTGATCGCGGAGTTTGACAGACTACTTTGATGCCCGGGGAAATGTCCCGGGCAAATAATTGAAAAAATTTATATTTATACAAGCTGTAATATGGTATTATGTCTAATAATAATTTCCTTTAGTGAGGGGACGCGTTAAAATGACCATATTACAGCTTAAATACGTTATAGCAATTGATGAGGAATGCTCCATGAGAAAGGCTGCTGACAGACTTTACGTTTCTCAGCCGGGTCTTTCAAGTGCTGTGAGGGATCTGGAGAGCGAGCTTGGGATCCAGATCTTTGAGAGAGTTCACAACGGAGTTGTAACTACAGCAGCGGGCGCATCCTTCATTGCATACGCAAGAAATGCAGTGGAGCAGTTTGAGAAGGTTGAGGAGAAATATCTTAACTCAAGATCTCAGCGCCCCACTTTTTCTGTTTCAATGCAGCATTACACCATCGCCGTTGATGCCTTCATTGATACCGTAAGAGAATACGACCTTGAGGAGTATCAGTACTTTATCCGAGAGACTCAGACAAGCGAAGTTATCGAGGATGTTAAGACCATGAAGAGTGAAGTGGGAGTGATCGCGCTTTCTGACTTTAACAAGAACACCTTCAAGAAGGTCTTTGCCGATGCTTCTTTGGAGTTCCATGAGCTCTTTTCCCGTAATACCTACGTGTATCTGAGCAAGGACCATCCGCTGGCAGACAGAGAGGAGCTGTCCCTTGAAGATCTGCAGGATTATCCCTGTATGGTATTTGACCAGGGCGACAACACTTCCTTCTATTATAGAGAGGAGGCTCTGGCAACCTATGATTACAAGAAGATCATCAGCACCAACGAGAGAGCCACATCCATCGAGCTGATGCTGGGACTTAAGGGCTATGCGGTTGGAGTTGCCATGCTGGGAGAGGGAGAGACTTCCTCCGGCATCAAGGTCATCAAGCTCAAGGAGCAGGAGACTCTGACCTTTGGATACATCACCAGAAAGGGAAGCCAACTTTCGGAAATGGGAGAGACCTTTGTGGAGAAGCTTGAGCGCCACAAGGACGAAAAGTAATAAGCAGTTTTTATAGCCATCTATAGGTGTTTACTTCTTGTCAAAAAAACGATACAAGAGTAAATTATAAAGAAATAAAACGAACCAAACGAGGAGGAGAATATGAAAAAGAGACTTATAAGCGCAGTACTTGCAGGCGTTATGGCCCTCGGAGTACTGACAGGCTGCGGCAATGCGGCCAATTCAGGAAGCGGCGACAAGACAATCAAGGTTGGAGCTACAGCAGTTCCTCACGCAGAGATCCTTGATAACATCGTTAAGGAAGTTCTTGCAGAGGACGGATGGACTCTGGAGACCGTAGTATTCCAGGACTACGTTCTGCCTAATACTTCACTTGAAGAGGGCGAGCTTGATGCCAACTACTTCCAGACACTTGGTTATATGAATCAGCAGAACTCAGATGCAGGTCTTCACCTTGCAGCAGTTGCAGGCGTTCACATTGAGCCCATGGGTATCTACTCAGACAAGTACACATCACTGGCTGACCTTCCCGATGGCGCCAAGATCGGTATCCCCAACGATCCCGACAACGGTGCAAGAGGAATCGACCTTCTTGTTCAGAAGGGACTTCTTGTTTCCAACGGCGGCTACGGCACAGATGCAAGCGTAACTGAGGATTCACTTACCAATGATGCAGAGGCCAACCCTCACGGCTACGTGATCACGCCTCTTGAGGCAGCTAATCTTCCACTTTCACTTCCCGATCTGGATGCTGCAACAATCAACGGTAACTACGCACTGGAGGCCGAGCTTCCTTCCAAGTATCCTGCACTTGAGATCGAGGAATTCGATGACGAGACAACAATCAAGAGAACTAACTTCCTTGTAGTTAAGCAGGGCAATGAGGAGTCAGAGAAGACCAAGGCACTTATCAAGGCGCTTCAGTCTGACAAGGTTCAGAAATACATTGACGAAACCTACAAGGGTGCTGTAATCACATCTTTTGTAGACCCACAGTGATGAGATAATGTATAATGATATGGCGCGCTGCATTAAGTGTGGCGTGCCATAATTTTTTAATAACTATTTATGGCGGTTTATTTATGATCAGTATTCAGAATGTGAAAAAAACCTTTGGAGATACCGAGGTACTAAAGGACATAAGTCTTAGCATCAATGACGGTGAGATCTTTGGAATCATCGGTCAGTCAGGTGCCGGCAAGTCGACACTCCTCAGATGCATCAACGGTCTTGAGACCTACAACGACGGTGCTATCACGGTGGATGGCAGGCTCATTGATATCAGAGACAAGAAGAGCTTAAGATCCATGCAGAGGAGGATGGGCATGATCTTCCAGAGCTTCAATCTTCTTGAGAGACTGGACGTATATCAGAATGTGGCCCTTCCCATGAAATTCTGGGGGCTGTCCACTCATTCACCTGCTGCCAGGGACAAGATCATGAAGCTGATACGTCTCGTGGGACTTGAGGAGAAGGTGCATGCCAAGCCTCGTGAGCTCTCAGGCGGCCAGAAGCAGAGAGTTGCCATAGCAAGGGCTCTGGTACTGGATCCGGAGATCCTTTTGTGCGATGAGGCGACAAGTGCCCTTGATCCCGAGATCACCAAGGGGATATTAGCTCTTTTGCAGAAGATCAATCATGAGATGGGTATCACTATCGTGGTGGTTACTCACCAGATGGAGGTTGTAAAGCAGATCTGTCGGAGAGTGGCTTTTCTCAGTAACGGAAGAGTTCTTGCGGTGGGCAAGCCCGAGCAGCTCTTTGTATGGCCCAAGGAAAAGGAGATCCGTCACTTCTTAAGAGAAGAGAGCGACAGGCTTCCTTCAACAGGTGTCAACCTTAAGCTCTTCTTCTATGGAGAGGGCAATCAGAGGCCCATCGTTACACAGATGTCTCAGGAGCTCCACACAGACTTTAATATCTGTTGGGCCAAGCTTGAGGACTTCAGAGAGGATGTCTATGGCAGCCTTGTGCTGAACATGGATAAAAAAGACCTTGAGAGAGCCTGCGCTTTCCTGGATTCCAAGGATGTTACCTGGGAAATTATCAATTAAGAGACCATGACTTTGGAGGAATATACAGATGTCAGATTTAATAATGAAATTGCAGAACCCTGCTTTATACGAGATAGTTCTTGGGGCCTTCTGGAAGACCATTGTCATGGTATTCTGGTCAACCCTGTTCTCTGTGATAATCGGTTTTATACCTGCAGTTGTACTCACACTTACCGCACCGGACGGACTTAAGCCCAACAAGGTGGTTTACGGAATACTGAGCTTTATTGTAAACGTGTTCAGGAGTTTTCCTTTTATCATTTTGCTGGTTATCCTGATCCCCTTTACAAGATTTATGGTGGGAACAGCTATCGGAACCACAGCTGCCATTGTCCCCCTTACAATCTCGGCAATTCCTTTTATTGCAAGGGTGTTTGAGACCAGCCTCAGGGAGACCAATCCCGGAGTTATTGAGGCTGCAAGATCCTTTGGAGCATCGGACTTCCAGATCCTTATGAGAGTTTACTTCAAGGAATCTATTCCCAGAATGCTCAACGGCGTTGTACTTCTTATCATCTCACTGGTCGGTTATTCAGCCATGGCAGGAACCGTTGGCGGCGGCGGTGTCGGTGATATTGCCATCAGGTTCGGTTATCAGCAGTATAAGACAGAATACCTTATCATTTGTACCATTGTGCTGATTCTCTTTGTTCAGGTTATTCAGATGATCGGAAACCGCATGTACAAGGACCTCAGCTGATAACGTTGTCAGTGAATATTATAAAGATTATTTATAGGCCCTCCCGGTTTTGGGAGGGCTTTTTTCGTGGTAATTAAAAGGCTTTGGGAATATAATAAGACTATGTTTGCAAGATGTATAAATATTAAAAAAGTAGCTGCATCGGTGACCCTGGGGCTATTGCTTACAGTGGCCGTAGCCGGGTGCTCTTTTTCCAAAACCACCATTTACACCTCCGGCATATTCGCCATGGATACGGTGATGGAATTTCAGGTGGCGGGAGAAGAGGATTATACACCGCAGGTGGCCTCCTGGATACAGGACCTGGAAAAAGAGCTGTCGGTAACCGATGAGAACAGTGAGATATACAGACTAAATCACTATAAAGAGGATTATCTGTCCCCCCAGGTGGCGGAGATAATGAGCGGAGCCCTTAAGGTGTGCGAAAGGACAGAGGGGGCCCTTGATATAACCATTTATCCCGTGCTCAGGACCTGGGGATTTACCACAGACGATTACAGAGTTCCCACGGACTGGGAGCTTGAAGAACTGCTAAAGGGCGTGGACTATAGTAAATGTGAAGTCGCTGATGCCGGTGAGGGAGCCGAGAAGGTAATGGTTTCAATCCCTGAGGAGGCGCTGGTGGATCTTGGCAGCGTGGCCAAGGGCTATACGGGGACCTACGTGGCAGACAGGCTCAGGGACCTTGGCGTTACCCATGCTCTTTTGAATCTTGGAGGAAACGTTCAGTGCATCGGAAGAAAGCCTGACGGGCAGCCCTGGAAGGTTGCAGTCAAGAGTCCTTTCGAGGACAGTTCCACCGGGATGCTGGGTGTTATAGACGCCGACGATGTTGCAATCATCACCTCCGGAGGCTATGAGAGATATTTTGAGGAGGATGGGGTGACCTACTGGCACATCCTTGATCCTTCAACAGGAAAGCCTGCCCGGAACGGACTTGTGTCGGTTACCATAATCGGCAAGGACGGCCTATTGTGTGACGGCCTGTCCACAGGGCTTTTCGTAAAGGGGCTTGAAGAAGCCACAAGAATCTGGAGAGAATCCGATGACTTTGAGGCGGTTTTTGTGACCGAAGACAGAGAGGTTTATGTAACGGAAGGAGTGGCCGGGATATTCAGTTTGACCCCGGAGTATCAGGGCACACCTCTTCACGTGATAAACAGATAAATTTACAAACGCTTTATTTTAAGAAGGAGGCAGTATGAAGTACAGGAAAGACCGGTACGGGCAGGATATATCTATCCTGGGTTATGGATGCATGAGATTTACCTCTTCGGGTCTTGGCGGTATTGATATCGACAAGGCTGAGAAAGAGCTGCTTGAAGCTTACAATTCAGGCGTTAACTACTTCGATACTGCCTATGTGTACAGCGGAAGTGAGGCCGCTCTGGGAGAGATCCTTGAGCGCAATCACATCAGAGACAAGGTTAAGATCGCAACCAAGCTTCCTCAGTATCTTATTAGTAACAGAGCCGCTCTGGACAGGTATTTCGACGAAGAGTTAAAGCGCCTTCGCACCGACCATGTGGACTATTATCTGATGCACCACATGACCGCCATGAATCAGTGGGACAAGCTGTTAAAGGTCGGAATTGAGGATTGGATCAAGGAAAAGAAGGCTTCGGGGCAGATTCGCAACATAGGTTTTTCCTATCACGGCAACACTCAGGATTTCGTGGGAATCCTGAATGCCTATGACTGGGATTTCTGCCAGATTCAGTATAACTATGTGGATGAGACATCCCAGGCGGGTGTTGAGGGACTTAAGGCCGCAGCCCAAAAGGGCGTCCCCGTTGTGATAATGGAGCCGCTGCGTGGCGGTAAGCTGGTAGGTCTTTTGCCGGATAAGGCTAAAGAGCTGATAAAGAGCCAGCCCACAGGCTACAGCCCCGCTGAGTACGGCCTCAGATGGCTTTGGAATCAGCCTGAGGTTACCTGCGTTCTGTCGGGAATGAATTCCCTGGAGATGGTACAGGAGAACTGCCGCATCGCTTCGGATGCCGAAGCGGGAAGCTTTACTCCTGAGGATTTTGAGGTTATTGATAAGGTTAAGGCCATCATTAAAGAGTCAGAGCTGGTGGGATGCACCGGCTGCAGATATTGCATGCCATGCCCCAAGGGAGTGGATATCCCTGCGCTGTTTAGAGCCTATAACGCAACTGCTCTTGACGGCAAGAATGCTGCGAGATTTGAGTATGCCCAGACCGTCGGAATGAGGAAGGAACCTGCCTTTGCCACCCAGTGTATCCAGTGCGGCAAGTGCGAACAGCATTGTCCTCAGAGCATTCCTATCAGAGAGAAGATCAAGGAGGCCGACAAAGCCTTGCGGCCACTGCCTTTCAAGATTGGTATTAATATTGCTCGTAAATTCATGTTAAGATAGTAACGGAATGAACCACAAATTTATTTGTGGGATTTAGGAGAAGTTCATGAATTTACGAGACATTAAGGTTGGAGAGAGCGCCCGTGTCACAGTGGTTGGAGGAGAAGGGTCGCTCCGTCAGCACTTCCTTGACATGGGTGTAATTCCCGGGGCCAATATCACGGTTGTGAAGTATGCGCCCATGGGAGATCCGGTGGAACTGAGGCTCCACGGGTACGAGCTCACCCTGAGACTGGAGGATGCTGAGAAGATTCAGGTTGAGAAGGTAGAGATACCACGGGATGACGAGGAGAGGAAGGCCGTTGAGGGCAATACCTACTCTCATCCTGGATTTGGTGAGGATGGAAAGTATCATGACAAAAAGCATGAGAATCCTCTTCCCGACGACCATATACTGACTTTTGCGCTGGTGGGCAATCAGAACAGTGGAAAGACCACGCTGTTTAATCAGCTCACAGGCTCCAATCAACATGTGGGCAACTTCCCCGGTGTTACGGTGGACAGAAAAGACGGCGCTATCAAGGAACATCCAAATACCCTGATAACGGATCTTCCGGGAATTTATTCCATGTCTCCCTACAGCAGTGAGGAGATCGTATCCAGGAATTTTGTGCTGGAAGATAAGCCCAATGCCATCATCAACATTGTGGATGCCACAAATATTGAGAGAAATATGTATCTGACCATGCAGCTGCTGGAGATGGAGATTCCGGTGGTTGTAGCCATGAATATGATGGATGAAGTCAGCGGAAACGGCGGAACCATCAAGATCAACGTAATGGAAGACATGCTGGGGGTACCTGTGGTGCCCATCTCGGCATCTCTTAACAAGGGTGTGGATGAGCTTGTAAGTCACGCCATCCATATTGCCCACTATCAGGAGAAGCCCAAGGTTACAGACTTCTGCGATGAGAATGCCTATGGGGGAGCGGTTCACAGATGTATCCATGCTGTGGAGCACCTCATCGGGGATCACGCCAGAAAAGCGGGGCTGCCTCTTAGATTTGCAGCCACCAAGGTTGTTGAAGGTGATGAGCTTATCATCGGCAAGCTTCAGGTGGATGACAGTGAAAAAGAAATGCTGGAGAGCATTATAAAGCAGATGGAAAAGGAGCGCGGTCTTGACCGCAGCGCCGCCATTGCGGATATGCGCTTTGACTTTATCGAGAAGGTCTGCAGCAGGACCGTGGTAAAGCCCAGGACCAGCAAGGAGAGGGAGAGAAGCCTTAGGATAGACAGGATCCTTACCGGTAAGTACACGGCGATTCCTTCATTTATCCTGATCATGGGACTTGTTTTCTTCCTGACCTTTAATGTTATAGGAGCTTTCCTCCAGGGACTTTTGGAGGATGGAATCGACTATCTTACCGGTCTTTTGGCAGATTTCCTGATCAGGATAAACGTCAATGAAGTTGTCAGGGGACTTGTGGTAGACGGTATATGCGCGGGACTTGGAAGCGTTTTGAGCTTCATACCCATAATCGTAACGCTGTTCTTCTTCCTGTCACTTATGGAGGACAGCGGATATATCGCCAGAGTTGCATTCTTTATGGACAAGCTTCTGAGGAAGATCGGCCTTTCAGGTCGAAGCATAGTGCCTATGCTGATAGGCTTTGGATGTACCGTACCGGCTGTCATGGCCACCAGGACTCTTCCCAGTGAGAGAGACAGGAAGATGACTATTTTGCTGACGCCCTTCATGAGCTGTACAGCCAAGCTTCCTATCTACGCATTCTTTGTTAATGCATTTTTCCCGGGACGGGGCGGACTTATCATGACCGGCCTGTATCTTTTGGGAATAGTGGTGGGAGTGCTGTCGGCATTTCTTATGAAGAAGACCTATTTCAGGGGAGAAGCAGTTCCCTTTGTTATGGAGCTTCCCAATTACAGGCTTCCCGGAGCCAAGAATGTGCGCCTGCTCCTGTGGGAGAAGGCCAAGGACTTCCTTCAGAGGGCCTTTACCGTTATCTTCCTGGCAAGCATAGTAGTCTGGTTCCTTCAGAGCTTTGATATCAAGCTTAATCTGGTGGAGGATTCAAGACAGAGTATTCTGGCTGTTATTTCCGGAATATTTGCTCCGATATTTGCACCCCTTGGTCTTGGCGACTGGAGAATTGTAACCGCTCTTGTCACCGGATTTATCGCCAAGGAGAGCGTGGTTTCAACTCTTGAAGTGCTCTTTGGAGCTGAGGGAGGAATTGAAACAGCCCTTACAGCTGCAAGCGCAGCTACTCTGCTGGTGTTTAGCCTTTTGTACACTCCTTGTGTAGCGGCCATCGCCTCCATTAAGAGAGAGATGAGCGCCAAGTGGGCTGTGTTCACTGTATTCAGGCAGTGCTTCATCGCATGGATCGTGGCATTTCTCTTTAGTCTCATTATCAGAGCCTTTTAGTATCTGATTTAGGATAATATTTTTTGATATGTTTTAAAGCCCGCAGAAATGCGGGCTTTTTGCTATCATTTTTTTATTATTTGTTTTTTAGGTTTGATTTAGGTTGAGGTTCCATAATGGCTTTAGAAAGTGAGGAACACATCCATGAGAAAAAAACAAATACTAAAAACCAGAGTTTTAAATATTACTGCTGTAGCCCTTATATCAGCCATGATGCTAATGGGATGCGGCGCAGAAAGCCTTGCAGGAAATGTAGCAGCTGCTATTGAAAACGCAAGTGATAGTGAAAGTGACTATGAAAGCACAACCGTTGTTTCGGAAGACGTACTTGCCGAGGATGAAAGCGTGTTCAGTGACAGAGATCTGGAGCAGGAAGCTGATCTTACAGATGCCACGGAAATCACTCTCACAAGCGGTGAGGATGTGACTATCAGCAGTGAAGGTGTATATCATATCAGCGGAAATGCTGAGGGCACAACCATCATTGTAGAAGCTGCCGACACAGATAAGGTTCAGCTGGTTCTGGACGGGGTGACTATTACCAATACCAATGCACCTGCTATCTATGTAAAGAGCGCAGATAAGGTATTTGTAACAATAACAGGCGATAACAATCTTTCGGTCTCCGGAGCCTTTGCAGAGGATGGCACCACAAACGTTGATGCTGTTATCTTTTCTAAAGATGATCTGGTGCTCAACGGCACCGGAACACTTACTGTTTCATCAACCGCCAATGGAATCACCTGTAAGGATGACCTTAAAATAACAGGTGGAACTTATGAAGTTACATCAACGGAAGATGCCTTTGAGGCCAACGATTCCATCAGCATTTCTGACGGCTCTTTTGACATCGACAGTAAAAAGGATGCCTTCCACTGTGAAGACTCCGATGATGATACGGTTGGATCTATATACATAGCAGACGGTACCTTTAATATTGAGGCAGGCGATGACGGCATTCAGGCTACAACAACGCTCACGATTGATGGAGGAACATTTGATATTACTGCTGTGGAAGGTCTTGAAGCCACATATATTCAGATAAATGACGGAACTATCAACATTTCTGCCTCGGATGATGGCATAAACGCAACTCAGAAGAGTACTGCTTACGATGTGCTCATAGAGGTCAATGGAGGTGATATAACGGTTGTTATGGGCGCCGGGGATACTGACGGTTTTGATGCCAACGGTTCCATTATCATAAATGGTGGTACCATCGACGTGACCTGTAACTCGGCATTTGATTTTGATAATACGGCAACCCTAAACGGAGGCACGGTGATCATCAACGGAGAAGAGGTAACCGAGATTACCAACTCCATGATGGGCCCCGGAGGCATGGGTGGCCGCGGCGGCATGGGCGGCGGATTTAACGGGCAGATGCCTGAAGATGGCCAGACACCTCCTGATTTTAACGGTCAGACACCACCTGACTTCGGCGGCCAGATGCCCGGCGAAGAAGGTGATAACTAAATCATTTTTTATATGTTGCGAATTACTCCGTCAAAGTATATGATTGTGTACAAGTTGTTTTTCATTTATTTAGAAAATGGGGATTTGAAACTTGGAACAGAAAAAAATACTTCAGAACAAACTATTCTTATACTTGACGGAGTTTTTTGCGGGAATGTCAGTCATGGCTGTCGAGCTTGGTGCCAGCAGACTGCTTGCTCCGTACTTTAGCTCATCTCAGATCGTTTGGACCATTATCATAGGAACTATCATGATAGCCATGGCCCTTGGCAATATCTACGGAGGCCGCAAGGCCGACAAGGACCCGGATCCCGGCAAGCTCTATCGCAGGATCCTGATCGCTTCACTATGGATCGCAGCAATTCCTGTACTGGGTAAATATGTTATCCTTGGAATTTCGGCGATCGTAATCTTCACAGTAAACAGTAACTTCCTTGTAATAGCTGCATTTGCAGCCTGCATGGTGGTTTTTGTATTCCCTCTTTTCCTGTTGGGAACCGTTACACCCAGCCTTGCCAAGTACACAACAGATTCACTTGAAGACAACGGCAAGATCATCGGAACTCTGGGAGCCTTTAACACAGTGGGCAGCATCATAGGAACCTTCGTGCCCACCTTCGTGACAATTCCTGCAGTGGGAACATCCATAACCTTCTTCATCTTTGCGGGTATTCTGCTGGTGCTTTCTATGGTCTATTTCCTGAGCGCACCCAGAAACGGCCTTAAGAGAGTCATCGCAGGAATCCTGATCTTCAGCCTGTGCGCAGGTCTTGGACATAATACCAGCTTTGCTTTCTGGGAGCATGACTTAACCTTTGAGGGAGAGTCTGTATATAACTATCTTCAGGTTAAGGAGGATTCCAAAAGAGTTATCCTCTCAACCAACGTTCTCTTCGGAGTTCAGTCTATCCTTGTAAAGAGCGGAGAGCTTACAGGGATGTATTACGACTACGCAATGGCAGCTCCCTACATGGCAGGCATTAACGAGAAGTCCGAGGCCGGTGAGAACATTGATGTCCTGATCCTGGGAATGGGTTCGGGAACCTATGCCACGCAGCTTGGCAGATTTTTTGATAATGTAGAGATAGAGGGCGTTGAGATCGACGGCAAGATAACAGATCTGGCCCATAAATATTTTGAGCTTCCCGAGGAAGCCAGGGTTACCACCTACGACGGAAGGGCTTATCTCAATGCCATCGACGGCAAGTACGATGTTATTATGGTAGACGCCTATCAGGACATAACCATTCCCTTTCAGATGTCTTCCACCGAGTTCTTCACCATGGTAAAAGAGCATCTGGCTCCCGGAGGAGTTATGGTGGTAAATATGAATATGTACGACGAGAACGATGTTGATCTTGCGGACTTTAAGGATAACCCCGGCATCAACACCTATCTTGCGGATACTATCAGCTCAGTGTTTGACAACGTGGTTACCGTCAAGGTACCATACGCTACAAACACAGAGCTTTTTGCTACGGATGCAAATGACTTCCTTGAGAGGCTTGAGCTCAATGCCTCCATGGAGGACAATGAATCCCTTAAGGTCATGATGGGAAGGGTTCTTGAGACCAACAGATCCTATACCTCCACCGGCCATATAATGACTGATGACAAGGCTCCTGTTGAACTTCTCGGAATGAGACAGATTGACAGCATTATCAAAAATGAAGTGACCTACTACAGAGAGATTTTTGACGAAAAGGGTATTCAGGGGCTTTTGGAGCTTCTCTGACCCTTATACATAACAAGGCTCTTTATCAATAGCCAAAAGGAGAGAATATGAGCTGGGAAGATAATGTGAGAAAGGTTGTACCCTACACACCGGGAGAACAGCCCAAGATCAAGAATATCATTAAGTTAAATACCAACGAATGCCCCTATCCCCCCGCACCTGAGGTGAGGGAGAGACTTGCGGCTATCGATTATGACGACTTCAGGCTCTATCCGGATCCTGCTGCATCAGAGCTTGTTAAGGCTCTCTCCGACTACTACAAGGTTCCGGAGGATCAGATCTTTGTGGGCGTGGGCTCTGATGATGTACTTGCTATGGCATTTCTCACCTTCTTTAATTCAGATAAGCCCATTTTTTTCCCTGATATAACCTATTCATTTTATGATGTCTGGGCTGATCTGTTTAAGATCCCCTACAGACAGGTGCCGCTTGATGAGGAATTCAGGATCGTCAAGGAGGATTACTACGGAGAAAACGGCGGTGTGATCTTCCCCAATCCCAATGCACCCACCGGGCGCCTTCAGAGTCTTGATATGATCGAGGATGTGATCCGGCACAACCGTGATGTGGTGGTCATCATCGACGAGGCTTATATTGATTTTGGCGGAAAGAGCTGCCTTGAGCTCATAAATAAGTATGACAATCTTCTGGTGGTACAGACCTCTTCCAAGTCAAGGGCACTGGCCGGCATGCGCATAGGCTATGCCTTTGGAAACAGTAAGCTCATCAAGTACCTTATGGATGCCAAATATTCTTTTAACTCATATACCATGAACCGCCCTTCCATAGAGCTGGGTGCGGCATCATTTGCCAATGACGGGTATTTTAAGGATGTGTGCAACAGGATAATTGCCACCAGAGAGAGGGTATCCCCCAAATTAAGAGAACTTGGCTTTGAGTTCTGCGAATCAGCTTCCAACTTCGTTTTCGTAAGGCATAACAGGATTCCGGGAAAAGAGATATTTCAAAAACTTCGTGAACGTGGTATTATCGTAAGGCGTTGGAATGCAGAGAGGATTTCCGAATACCTCAGAATATCCATCGGCACGGATGAGCAGATGGATCAGCTGCTTATGGCGCTTTCGGAGATAGTAGGTTAATAAGTTTACGAGGAGTTATTATGTTAAATTTCTTTACCAAAACACTGCTGGGTCAGTATATTTCAGTTTTTGTGATCTCAATGGTTCCGCTCGTGGAGCTCAGAGGAGCTATCCCCTTTGCTCACGGCTTTGCACTTACAGGTACAGGTTTTGATCTGGTCCTTGGATATGTGCTTATTGCAATCGGAAACATGATCCCTGTTCCGCTTATTTATTTCTTTGCCCGCAAGATTCTTGTGTGGGGCAAGGATAAGCGCGTTATCGGCAAGTTCTTTACCTTCTGTCTTGAGAAGGGCGAGAAGGGTGGTCAGAAGCTTCAGGCTAAGGCCGGACAAGGTCTGTTTGTGGCACTTTTATTGTTTGTAGGAATTCCGCTTCCCGGAACGGGAGCATGGACAGGCACACTGGCAGCCAGCATTCTTGATATGGATTTTAAGAAGACAGTAGCAGCTGTTATTGGCGGAATCGTTCTTGCAGCTATTATTGTAAGCGTTGTCAGCGCTCTTGGATTTGGCGCTTATATTGGACTCAAGGGCTGATATCAGCCATAACTGATGAGTGTTGCGGGCTTTAAAGGGCCCTGATGCAGGAGAATAATATGGAAGCATATACAGATTTTGCAGCAGTATATGATACCTTCATGGATGAAACCCCATACGATGTATGGGGTGATTTTGTTGCAGGATTTATTCAGGAATATGGAGTAAGTAAGCCTGTATTTGATCATGAAGAGGTTGTGGAGGATGCCGACGGAAACGGAAAGCTTGACCCGGAGGTTGCCCTTTCTCAGGAGAGGAACCTTGTGGTGGAGCTTGGCTGCGGCACCGGCTCTTTTACCCAGGAGTTAAAGAAAAAGGGCTATGACATCATGGGGATCGACTTATCCCCTGAGATGCTTGATCTTGCCAGAAAGAAGAGCTCAGAAGCAGGACTTGATATCATGTACCTGGAGCAGGACATGAGAGAGCTGGATCTGTACTGCACGGCAGGAACCATAGTCAGTGTCTGCGACAGCGTCAACTACCTTCTGGATGATGAGGATGTTGTCACCACCTTCAGGCTGGTAAACAATTTCCTGTTCCCCAAGGGAGTCTTCATATTCGATTTCAATACCCTTCACAAGTACAGGGACATCATCGGAGATGCCACAATTGCCGAGAACAGAGAGGATTGCAGCTTTATCTGGGACAATTACTATCACGATGACAGCCACATTAATGAGTACGACCTCACAATTTTCGCAAGATGCGATGAGGAGGACGAAGTCTTTAGAAGATCTGTGGAGACCCATTTTCAGAGGGGATATACACTGGATGAGATGAAGGGCTTTGTTGAGAAGGCGGGACTTTTGTTTGTGACTGCCATAGATGCGGATACCCACAAGGAGCCTACAGAAGACAGCGAGAGGATATACATTGTGGCAAGAGAGCAGGGGAAATAAGCATGAAAGCTGTTAGTGCCAAGTACGAGACCATCACAAAGAGACTCATAGAAACCGGAACTACAATAACAACCATGGAGAGCTGTACCGCCGGCCTTCTGGCGTCTCTTATCACAGACACGGAGGGCTCTTCCGCCATCATAAAGGGAGCCTGTGTCACCTACAGCAACGATGCCAAGGTGATGGAGGGTGTTCCGGGAGAAACAATAGACAAGTACGGAGTATATTCCGAGGAGACCGCCCGTGCCATGGCAACTGCCTGCCAAAAGAAATACGGCGCAGACATAGGCATCGGAGTCACGGGAAGCTTTGGAAACGTTGACCCTAACAACTCAGACAGCGTTCCGGGGGAGGTTTATTATGCCATCGCCCTTAAGGACAGGATCCTGAGCTACCACGGCAGCATTCCTTCAAGGGATACCCGTCTTGATTACAAACTGTATATGGCGGATATGATAGCAGACAGTATTTTAGAGATCATAAAATAAGGGAGCCTTTTTAAGGCTCCCTTTTGATTTAAAGATTTACATCTATTGTTCCGTCAAACACTGTGGTGGCGGGACCTTCCATGATAACAGATGATTTTTCATCGCCGTCCCAGGTGCAGGTCACGATTCCGCCAAGGACATGTACGTTTACGCGGCTGTCTGTATGTCCATTCATAACGCACGCTACTGTTGTGGCGCAGCAGCCTGTGCCGCAGGCCAGTGTTTCTCCTGTTCCGCGCTCCCATACACGCATGTGGACATTGTTCCTGTCATCAATCTTGACGAATTCTGTGTTTACTCTGTTTGGAAATAACGGATGGTTTTCAAACTGAGGTCCGATTTTTTCAATGTCAAAGGTCTCAAGATCCATATCCTCGGGGAGGAATACCACCGCGTGAGGATTACCCATGGATACGCAGGTCATCTTCCAATCTCTTCCTGCAATAGTTACCGGAATATTCAGATTGGTATCCGCAACAACGGGGATATCCCCGGGAGTAAGAATGGGAGCACCCATATCAACCCTGACGCTTTCAACAAGATCATCGGAGTTGACTGTGAGATCGATGTATTTGTTCTTGCCTGCACTTACGATGGTGAGGCTCTTTTTGTCTGTGAGCCTGTGATCATATACGTACTTGGCCACGCATCTGATTCCGTTTCCGCACATCTCTGATCTGGAGCCGTCGGCGTTATACATTTCCATTTCAAAATCGATGGCAGGATCATCAACGGGATTTATGAAAATGAGTCCGTCAGAGCCTATGCCGAAGTGTCTGTCTGAGACAAACCTTGAAAGAGCCGGCTTATCTGCCTGAGCCACTTTTTCTTTTGCCCCGTCTATATAAACGTAATCGTTGCCGCAACCGTGCATCTTGGTGAAATTGATGTTCATGGCGTTGTCCTCCCGCTTATCCCGAATTTTTGTAACTATAATAGCATATTATTTACATCATTGCGCTGATAACATCGGGTATACTATAATCTGAATTATGAGGGAGACATTATGAGGGAACAGAGAGATAAAGTTGTTGGATTTGGAATACTTATTCTTATCATCGGTGCCATCGCCTGGTATTTCGGAGCGTCCAGGTCTGATGAGATATATAGACGACTTCAGGCTATAGAAGGTGTCACCAAGGTTGAGAAGGTTGAAATGGACAAGAGGTATGAGAGCTGCCTCAAGGATAAATACCTTGTGACCTTCACGCAGCCGGTGGACTGGGACAACCCGGAGGCCGGGACTTTTTCCCAGAGGGTTGAGATCGGCATCACCGACAGGGCCGATGTGAACTTCCTGGAGACCGAAGGATACTCGCTGAAGGCGGATCTGATTGAGACTAATTATGTAAGCGAACTGGTCAACATGTACCGGGGCAATTACATTCACGTAGAGCACCGATTCTTTGGAGCTTCAAGCCCTGACAATCTGTCCTATGACGAGACAGGGTTCTGGGAGTATCTGACCCTGGAGAACGCAGCCAGGGACTACCACAACATCTATACCAAGCTGGCTCCGCTTCTTGGAGATAAGTGGGTAGGCTATGGCTATAGCTTTGGCGGACTTATGACCAATGCTTATGCGCAGTATTTCCCTGAGGACATGAATGTGTACGTGCCCTTTGTGGCGCCATGTGCCGACAGCCTCTCAGACAAGCGGTTTTATGAATTTGTATATACCAAGGTGGGAGATGCCGCCTTTGGAGCCAAAGAGGGTGAGAGACTCAGAAACCTTGTGACGCAGTTTCAGGTGGAGCTTATGAAGCACAAGGAAGAGCTGCTTCCTTCCTACATAGAGGCCATTGACAAGACCGGAATGAGGTTCAGGTTCAGCGCAAGGCCCGAGGTGCTGTACGATCTGAATGTTCTGGAATTTGCCACCATGGTCTGGCAGTATAACCAGCCTTTTGATGAGATCGAAAGGATCCTGGCTATGCCGGATGACACTGAGGAAGCCGGTAAGAGCAAGCTTGATGCGGAATTTGAACTGCTGATCAGCCTTCAGAGCCCCATGGACTGGTCCCCTGATATGTATGCGTGGCCCTACTATGTGGCAGCGGCTCAGGAAGTGGGCAATTACTACTATGATTTTTCTTACCTGAGAAATGCCCTTAAGAGAGAGGGAGCGCTGGGTGCGCTTACTGTCACAGAGGACATGGAAGAGAACCTGCTTTGGGACACTGTCTTTACGGAGGAGCAGAAGTCAGCCTTTACCTATGACAGCAAGGCACATGATGAGCTTGTTGCTGCACTCAAGGGGACAGAAGCTAAGATGGTGATGATATTCGGAGCTACCGATCCTTGGATTTCAGTAAGGATTCCGGATCCGGGCAATGAAAATATCAAGACCTATGTTCATCCCACCCTTCCACATGTGGTGAATATAGCGGACTTTGGCGAGGATACACAGAAAGAGATAAGAGATTACATTGACGGGTGTCTGGCCCGAAAATAAGGGACGATTAAACTTAGTTTACATATCGTAGCGAATATATTAAAATATTGAATGTATGCAATTTTCTGCGTACATTCAATATTTTTTGTTTAACAGGTAATATGTTAGAAAGAGAGTAAAGACTATGGCATTATTAAAAAAATGGCGCGATGTGGCGTACTCAGAGACTGCAAATAAGGGAGACCTTCAGAGACTCTGGACAGATTATTTTCAGAAGGAAAAGGACATCTACGCTGAGCTTTTAAAGAACCCTGATGAAGTAGTAAAGGGAACAGTTAAGGAACTGGCTGAGAAGTTCAACATCGATGTTATGACTATGGTTGGTTTCCTTGACGGAATCAACGACAGCCTTAAGGAGCAGAACCCCATCGAGGAGATGGAGGAGGATACCGAGGTTAACCTTGGTTTCGACAAGGAGCTCCTTTACAAGAACATGGTAAATGCCGGAGCAGACTGGCTTTACAACCTTCCCGAGTGGGAGGCAATTTTTGATGAGGACAAGAGAAAAGAGCTCTACAAAGAGGAGAAGAATTCTCACACCATCAGAAAAGAAACAAAAGTATATCCCAATGATCCCTGCCCTTGCGGAAGTGGCAAGAAGTACAAGAAGTGCCACGGAAGAGGCTGATCATTTAAAGATATAAATAAACATGTGGCTTTACCCGGTAGGTATTGCAGGAAAGGAAAAACAATGACAAAAGAAGAATTCAAAGAGGTTTATCGTCACTCGCTGGCCCATATCCTGGCCAAGGCCGTGATCGAGATCTATGGCAAGGAAGTACAGTATGCCATCGGACCCCAGATCGACGACGGATGTTACTACGATTTCGTACTTCCCAAGGCCGTAACACAGGATGATTTCAAGATGATCGAGGACAAGATGCGCGAGATCATCAAGAGAAGAGAGGATTGGACCCGTAAGGAAGTTACAAGAGCAGAGGCTCTGGAGCTTTTCAAGGATCAGAAGTTCAAGACAGAACTAATCAATGATCTCCCTGAGGGCGAGACCATCACTGTTTACTATACAGGAGAGGATTTCGTGGATCTTTGCCGCGGACCTCACGTAGAGAATTCTCAGGAACTTATGAACGTTTCTTACCAGATCAAGTCCATTTCAGGAGCTTACTGGAGAGGAGACGAGAAGAGAGACCAGCTCTCAAGAATCTATGTATATGCATTCCAGACCAAGGATGAGCTCAAGCAGCACATCAAGATGATCCAGGAAGCTCTTGAGAGAGACCACAAGAAGATCGGTGCACAGCTTGATCTGTTCATGTTTGATGAGACAGCACCCGGAATGCCTTACTGGCTTCCCAGAGGATGGAAGATGTATCAGGCCCTCCTTAAGTACTCAAGAGAGGTTCAGGAGAGACACGGATACACTGAGATCGCAGCTCCTCTTGTAAATAACAAGAAGCTCTGGCTTATCAGCGGACACTGGGCACATTACGTAAATAACATGTTCATGGTTCCCGGCATCTCAGGCTGGCTTAAGGCTGACGCAGAGATCCCCGGAGTACTTGAGAACATCAACGACAACAACGAGGTACCTCAGAACGTTAAGATCCAGGCAGGTTCTGTAATCTACAACCGTGAGCTTGATGACACAATGGCTGCCAAGCCCATGAACTGCCCTAACGCTATGATGACCTACAAGAGAACCAATCACTCCTACAAGGAGCTTCCTATCAGATACAGTGAGTACGATGTACTTCACCGTAAGGAGAAGTCCGGACAGATGAACGGACTCTTCCGTGTTCAGGAGTTCCGTCAGGACGATGACCATACATTTGTAATGGAGTCTCAGATCAAGGAAGAGATTGCAGATGTTATCTCAATCGCAGACGAGATCTACTCCACATTTGGTGTAACATACCGCGCCGAGTTCTCAACAAGACCCGAGGACTTCATGGGCGATATCGAGGTATGGAACAGAGCCGAGGCTGCTCTCAAGGAGATCCTTGATGAGAAGTACGGCGAGGGCGGCTACGAGATCAACGAGGGCGACGGCGCTTTCTATGGTCCCAAGATCGACCTTCAGATCAAGGATGCTCTTGGAAGAGAGTGGCAGTGCGGAACCGTACAGCTTGACTTCCAGCTTCCTCACAATTTCGGTCTTACATACCAGGCTCAGGATGGCTCAATGCAGATGCCTGTAGTTATCCACAGAGCTATTTACGGTTCACTGGAGAGATTCATCGGTATCATTATCGAGAACTTCAAGGGCGTATTCCCCTTCTGGCTCAGCCCTTATCAGGTAGGTATCGTTCCTATCAGAGTTGAGCACAACGAGTATGCCAAGAAAGTGGAGAAGGCACTTATGGATGCCGGCATCCGCGTAGAAGCTGATTACTCCGACAACAACATGAAGGAGAAGATCAAGAAGTTCAAGAACTACAAGGATCCATACATTCTTGTAATCGGTGACAAGGAAGCCGCAGAGGGAACAGTATCCATCAATGTTCGCGGCTCCAACAAACAGATCCAGAACGTACCTCTTGATGAGCTTGTTAAGATGTGCACCAAGATGAACGAGGAGCACACACTTGAGCTTATCGACAGCTACGAAGCCTGATTTCGGGAGACTAGATGTCTACAAGATCCAAGATTACAACTGAACAAGCACTGGGAATGGCCTTCTTCGCGGGGGCCATCCTTTGTGTTATCAGGTCCGTATTTTTATCCCTGTCAACGGATATATGGTACGACGAGCTCTTTTCCATGGAATTTGCCATGAGACCTGTAAGAGAGCTCATCAGTCTCACTGCAAGGGACGTGCATCCTCCTTTTTACTACATTATTCTCAGATTCTTTTTGCTGGTATCGGAGATGATAGTACCCGGGAGCCTGCAGGGGAACGGCATTCCACCGGAGATCACAGCCAAGGTGGTATCCATTCTGCCCTTCGTCATCCTGTTTATCTACAGTGCAACAATCATCAGAAAGCATTTCGGAATCCTTCCGGCGGGAGTGTTCTCATTTTTCATAGTGACCATGCCCCAACTTCCTGAGTACACCACAGAGATCAGGATGTACAGCTACGCGATTCTGTTCGTGACAGGCATGATGTTACACGGTTACCTGCTACTTACGAAGACTGAGGACCCGGCCAGAAAGTGGGATATCTTAAACGGGTTTGCCCTGTGGTTTTATGCCACAGCAGCCGCTTATACCCATTACTACGGCGCTTTTTCCATAGGAATCATTTATGGCATCTATTTAATTTGGATGTTGATGGGCTACATAAGGCACATGAAGGACACTGAGAGCGGCAAGCCTATGAACTTCAAGCCTCTGGCCACTGTGGTGATAGCCATAAACCTGACTGTGGTAGCATACATTCCCTGGATATCAGTGGTGCTATCCCAGGTCAAGGCCGTAAAGGCCAACTACTGGATACAGCCCGTGGGCCTTAGGAGCCTTGGAAGCTGTGTCAAATACCTCTTTAACGGTTACTTTGTAAATACCAGGATAGGCTACGGCCTTGCAGCTGTGCTGTTTGCGCTGGCGGCTACTCTTGTTATCAGGACTTTTATCCGATATAGAAAAAAGGGCAAAAGAGAAGATCTCTTTTCCCTGGCATCTTTTATGGTGCTGCCTTTAGTGGTTCTGGCGGGCCTTACGGCCTCCGCCCTTATAAGACCTGTTTTCGTCAACAGGTATATGCTCCCTGCCTATGGCGTTTTCTGGCTCTCACTGGCACTCATGCTGGCCAAAGAGCTAAAGGGCGTCAAAAAGAGTGTTGGCTTCGCGGCAGCAGCTGCTTTTCTTGTCATTGCTCTGATTGTGGGAGTTGTTGATTTCAGGACCTTTGTGGGAAATGAAAAATTCCGCAAGATTCAGATGCAGAGCACGCTTTCATTGTTTGAGGGCTTTGATTCTGATACAATAATCATCAGTAATTTTCAGCATGTGCAGGGACTTCTGTCATATTATCTCAACAAGAAGGAGGGAGACTACAAGGTCTACCTTTATCAGGAGGATCCCGAAGTACTTATAAACGAGACGGTTCCGGGACTTGAGACTGTTTATGATCCCGTTGATATTTATAATTATCTGAGTGCCGGCAAGAAGGTTTTATTCCTTGGAAGCTTTAACAGCAGAGAGGATATCTTAAGAGATTGGCAGGAGGCTTATGGCATCAGCTATGTCAACCACGGAAGCTATCTGATGGAGAGATACTGGTTTGACGTCTTTGAGCTGAGCAGATAAGTTTAGGAGCTTATTTACTATGAAGATTGCGTTCATTCGCAAAAAGAATATATTGGCGCGGGGGATCATGACAGCCGTCGCAATTTTTGTTTTGGCCGGGGCGCTTACCCTTGGGACCTTCAGTTCCCGTGCAGAGGATGAGCGGCTAAAGGAGGCCCGCAGCTGCAGCTTTGTCATTCCGCCTGAGTTTGTACCCAGTACCCAGCCGGGGCTTTTTATTAACAAGAATCACCCTATGGAGTCATCGACTATACAGTACAGCTATTATGACAACGGCAATGACCTTAAGATGACCAACAGGGAAAAAGAGGCGGCTTCGCAGTCACCTCTTAAGCCTCTGGACGAGCCTGAACTGCTTTCCAAGGAAGTATATCAGGAGACCCTTGCGGCCGCCTATAACAGCGAATATGGCCAGGATGTAGGTTTTAACGTCAGCTCTTTTGACAAGATAAGTGTTGATGGATATCCGGGCTTTAAGATCGTCTCCAGCTTTAAGGTGGGAGATGAGGAGACGGTTCATCAGACCGTGTATATGCTGATATCACGGTACAGAGTGTTCACCGTGACCTATCAGAGAGCAGAGGATGACGACTGTGAGGATACGTTCCTTACCAGTGCGGCTACGATTCATCTCTGTAATTAAGTAGTATAATGAATTATATTTAAAACATGGAGGCATGTTTGTTATGCAGATAATCATCGTGGGTTGTGGAAATGTTGGAATGGCTCTGACCCAGCAGCTCAGCAAAGAGGGGCATGATATAACGGTCATCGAGCAGAAATCCGACGTTGTGCAATCCGCAGTTAACAACTTTGATGTAAAGGGAATAGTGGGAAACGGTGCCAGCTACTCAATCATGAAGGATGCCGGGATTGATACGGCCGAGCTGATGATTGCGGTAACTGATTCGGACGAGCTGAATCTTTTGTGCTGTCTTATAGCCAAGAAAGCAGGTAACTGCAGCACCATCGCCAGAGTTCGTAATCCCGAGTACAGAGCCGAGATCAGCTTTATCAAGGAGGAGCTGGGACTTTCAATGGTCATCAACCCCGAGGAGGCAGCAGCTTCCGAGGCAGGAAGACTTCTCAAGCTTCCTTCTGCCACCAAGATCGAGACCTTCGCAAGAGGAAGGGCTGAGCTTGTAAGACTGGTGGTTGATGAAAATTCAAGACTTGCTGATCTGGCTCTTAAGGATATTCCCTCAGACCTTAAAAAGCATGTCGTTGTTGCAGCTGTATCCAGAGGCGGCGATGTGTTTATCCCTAACGGAAGCTTTATTGTAAGGGCGGGAGATGAGATCACTATCATCGGCTCCAGCAAGAACACACTGAGCTTCTTTAAGAAGCTGGGACTTCCTACAGCCAAGGCTCATTCCACAATGATCATCGGCTGCGGCGAGACCGGATATTACCTGGCCAAGCAGCTTATTTCCATGGGCGTTAAGGTCATCATCTTTGATAAGGATACCGAGAGATGCAAGGAACTCACAGATCTTTTGCCTCAGGCACTTATTATAAACGGCGACGGAACAGACAAGGATATGCTCCTTGAGGAGGGCGCAACAAGGGTTGAGTCCTTTGTTTCCCTGACCAATCTGGATGAAGAGAACATCATGCTCTCAATGTACATTAAGAGCATCAACCCCAAGGCCAAGCTCATTACCAAGGTTCACAGGATCAGCTACGGCGATATTATCGGTTCTCTTAATATCGGAAGTATTATTTACCCCAAGAACATTACTGCAGAGAGAATAGTGCAGTTTGTTCGTGGTATGTCTGCGTCCAAGGGCAGCAATATTGAGGCTCTTTACAAGCTCAACGACGACAGGATTGAGGCACTTGAATTTATCGTAAGGTCCGGCAATCCTATTATTGGCAAGCCCCTTTCGCAGCTCAAACTCAAGAAGAATACACTTATTGCCTGCATCAACCACAACGGTGAGATCACAACACCCAGCGGTGACAGCGTCATCAGGGACAGAGATTCGGTTATCGTGGTCACACTTCAGGCAGGATTAAAAGATATAAGCGATATATTGGAGAACTGAAATGAACTATTCAATGGTCAGATATATTCTGTTCAGACTTTTGAGAATCGTGAGCGCCATACTGTTGCTTCCTCTGATTGTGGCTCTCATCTATAAAGAATATGACAGCGCCCTGTCCTTTCTTCTCATCATTGTAGTTACCAGTATTGTGGGATTCCTCGGAAGCATGAAGAGACCTGCAAACAGGGTTATCTACGCCAAGGAAGGCTTTACCATCACGGCACTTGCATGGGTGGTAATGAGTGCCATCGGCGCTATCCCTTTTGTTATCACAGGAACTATTCCAAATTATATCGATGCACTGTTTGAGACAGTTTCAGGCTTTACCACCACAGGAGGAAGTATCCTTACTTCCGTCGGTGGCATCGAGAAGAGCGTTCAGTTCTGGAGGACCTTCACCCACTGGATCGGCGGTATGGGAGTGTTAGTATTCCTTCTGGCAGTTGTTCCCATGGCCGACGGCTACAGCATGCATCTCATGCGAGCAGAGAGCCCGGGCCCTGTTGTGGGCAAGATCGTTCCCAAGGTAAAAGATACAGCTAAGATCCTCTACCTCATCTATGTGGCTATCACCGTGCTGGAGATCATCTGTCTGTGGATCTCGGGCCTGTCACTTTACGAGGCAGTCACTATTTCTTTTTCCACAGTAGGAACGGGAGGATTTGCGGTAACCGATTCCGGAATCGGCGGATATTCCACTCTGTCACAGGGCATTATCATTGTGTTTATGGCCATGTGCGGCGTGAACTTTACGGTTTACTACTTCCTTATCAGGAGAAAACCCAAGGAAGCCTTTGCCATCGATGAAGTTAAGTACTACTTCGCGACTATTCTGATAGCTGCAGGCCTCATTGGTTTTAATATTTACAGGGCAGGGATTTTGGAGGATGCCGGAATGTGCTTCCACCACGCTCTGTTTGCGGTTACTTCCATCATGACCACCACAGGATTTGGAACACTGGACTTTGATCAGTGGCCCACCTTCTCAAGGGTTGCGCTGGTTATGCTGTCGCTCTTGGGAGCCTGCGCGGGTTCCACCGGAGGCGGATTTAAATTCTCACGTGCCCTTATCATGATCAGAAATGCCAGAAATGAGCTTAATTTCCTGGTTCATCCCAAGGCAGTCAAAAGAGTGTACATGGACGGTCATACCGTTGAGGGAACAACGGTTAAGTCTGTTTCCGCATATCTTGGACTGTATGTGCTGACTTTGATAGGTTCTGTTGTCCTGGTGTCCCTTGATAATTTTGACTTCCAGACTACGGTCACTTCAGTTGTTGCTACGCTTAACAACATCGGACCCGGACTTGGCAAGGTTGGACCTATGGGTAACTACTCGGAGTTCTCTTATTTCTCCAAGCTGGTCCTCATGTTTGATATGCTGGCCGGAAGACTTGAGCTTCTGCCAATGTATATCATGCTCAAACCCAAGACCTGGAGAAGATAAACGATAAATGGTTTTGGTTTATTTCTAATTCTAAAATTTTTATAAACAAAAAATAAAAAATTAGGTTGAAAAATGTGTCCAAATTGTGATAAACTTGAAAAGGTTTCGACAAGAAAAACAATTTGGAGTGCAAGAATGGCTGAGATTACGAAGAAAAACGCAGTATTTCTTGCCGCTTTATTGACTATATGTATTATCATGGCTTGTTCAGCAATATCTGTCAGAAGTTTCTCTTTTGACGACACTGCCTACGACAAGGAGAGTGTCAGCTCCGTGGAGAGCAGCGCTATTTCGGATATTATCGTAGGTGCCGGAAGAGGAACAGTCAATGAGGATATAAGGCTGTCACAGCAGGTAACTGTTACTACTGATGAGGGAACCATTCCCGTTAGCGGCAAGATTGTAAAGTCCAAGGATGAGTTTTATCCGGAAACTTACGAGCTTTCATTTTCAAAAAATGCAATATTATCATCCGAGGCCACAATTGAAGTCAAGATGGCTTCAGCCAAGGCCGGGGATCGCGTATATGTTCTCATTGGGAACAAGAATAACGGATACAGAGAATATGCCACTGTAGATGTTCAGGCTGACGGTAAGGTAGCATTTAGTACCAATATCATCCAGAATTACACCCTTTCAACCACCAATATCAAGGGTGCTCAGGAGGCAATGGCAGACCTTCTCTCATCCAGATTAAATTAATTACCGTAGACAATACATCTGATGATGTAGATGAGAAAAATGTGAACGGGGTAGAAGAGATAGAAAACATACTTCATGTTTCCTAGATTTCTGCCTCGTTTTTTGCTGTAGAAAAACAGCAGAATAAAGGCAGGGAAGGAATAGACCTCCGTGCTGAAGCAGGAAATGAAGAGATATCCCGCAATGAGATCAACGGGAGTATAGTTACGAAATACATAGAAGATGGCTATGAGCATTACGCCGTAGCCGTGATAGTCCGTGTGAAGCGCATTGGCAAGGAGTACCCCAAGCCCGAGAGGAATCGCTGTCAGGATGTAGGAAACGTACATGGGGATAGCTGTTTCTTTTAACCTGGAATAGACCATATTCATGGCCCTGATGACCATAAGGCCTATGAGCAGAGTGAAATAAACGTTGCAGTGTTTGCTGAGCTTGTCCTCGTTGGCCCTCAGAATCTCAAGGATATTGAGGTTGAATACGTCATCCCTGGCATAGAAGGCAATGTCAAAGGGAAGCTCGGAGATAAGACCAAAAAAGAACAGACTAAGAGCGTATCTTAGTCTGTTTTTGGTATGTAGGTAGCCCTCCACCAGGAGATAGCAGAATATCGGAAATGCGGTCCTGCCTACTCCGCGAAGGAAATAATAAATTGTCTTAAGTCTGTCAAAAGAGGCATCGTCAGCGTAAAGTCCCTTGGTCAGGACAAAGAAGAGGATGCCTGCCGTAACGTGGTCGATAAGCATGGTGAAGCATGCGATAACCTTTAATGTATTGCCGTTTATTTTCTTGAATCTGTCAATCCCTGTTGGCATACATTAAAATCCCCTGCTTACTCGAAAATAACCTTATCCCATGTGTCATCGGGAACAAGTGCGATGTAGGTCTTACCTGTGTTGATCTGAAGCTCCTCGCCGTTCTCATCATAGAATCTTGTTACATCTGTCTCACTGGTCTTAACCCAGGTGATATCCTTGGCTACGCCGTTGGTGATGTACCATCCGTACTGGCCTGAGCCAATGCAGTTGTAGATCAGGTATCCGTTCTCATCAAGCTGTGAGAAAGAGCAGCACTGAAGAATAACGTTCTTGAAGCTCAAAGGTGCATCATCCTCTGCATCCTCGTGACGTGCGCCGTACTCGTAGTACTCATACTCGCCTGTATCGGGATTGAGAACCAGCTGTGAACCATTGTGTGTAAAAGGAAGAGTGATCTTGCTGGCTGTGTAGGATCTTGAATACTTCTGATCCAGGAAGATCTCATCGCCGTAATCAACGAAGTTGAAGTGGCTTCCCACGTTGGCATATTCATTGTAAGTGGTCTCGTATCCGGCCTTACCTTCATATGATGAGAAGTTGCTCTCAAGGTCACCGTCAACAATGTACTCTGTAAACTCTGTGGGCTTACCGTTGTTGATACGGGAGAAGGTGCCGGAGAAGTGTGCTGACCAGGGCTGTGAGAAGTACTGGTCGTTGTATAAAGGACCACCGTCGTGGCAGAGAACTGCGTTCCATTCAGCTGCCAGCATGATGTTGGTGGGACGTGTGCTTCTGATGCTGCCCATCTGATCGATGGTGCCCCAATCCTTGACGATGCACATAAGTCTTGTGATGCGGTCGTTCTTGGTGCTGTTCATGAGCTCGTATACAACGTCAGCCTCTGATGTTCCGAAATGAGGAAGGGCCTTGGACTCATTGTCCACCATAACTGCGATGGGACGCTGATCCTTGAGCTCTTCACTGATGGGCTCGCCTGTAAGCTCGCTGAAGTACATGCCCTCCGGAAGAACATAAGATTCGGCATCGATAACCTCCTCGGGCTCCTGTTCCTGCTGCTGATCCTGTGTTGTCTCGTCTATCGGCTCCGCTGACACGCCGTCCTATTACATC
>JAEEGF010040808.1_pt1 | contig 41657 bp, 35 predicted proteins | sample 9134171 | NCBI WGS metagenome assembly JAEEGF01 (sample SAMN16246542, study PRJNA631951) | gut metagenome | biome: gut microbiome; feature: rumen; material: AP-attached | host: Bos | place: Iran: Karaj | collected 2018-10 | reverse complement strand
ATAAAGAACTTCGCCGGATGAAACTGGTCAACGTGAATGATTCACGAGACATAAACTACTGGATAGAGGGTATAGGAGCACTGGCGGGTCCAACTACCCCTTTCTATTATGGGATGACAGGTGGCGAAGACATTTCCATAGCCAGCTGCTACGTGGGTGACCAATGCATCTATCGCAGAAATGAAAATAGTATTCAACTGCCTGCCACAGATGCCGACAAATCCTCCGCCCTCTTCGACCTCTCAGGCCGCAGGCTCCAGCAGAAACCCACAAAGGGAATCTATATACAAGGTGGCAGGGTTCTGATTCAACGATAACGATAACGATGACGTTGACGGTCGAGAGTAAGCAACCAATGGAAATAGACAAATTCTGTGATTTATGGAAACTTGGGGTCAGTGCTGAGCAAGTGAGCGGAGAGTGAAGCTTGCAGCAAGTATGCAAATATAAATATAAAAGTATAAAAGAAGTAGGAGGTAAGCACTTGTTTAGCGTTTACCTCCTACTTGATTGTTGGGCTACCCGGACTCGAACCAGGAAAGGCAGGACCAGAATCTGCAGTGTTACCATTACACCATAGCCCAATCGCTTTGTGACCTGACCTGTCTGGCACCACCTTGGTGCTCACAGAGTGTCGTTTCGTTGGGCTACCCGGACTCGAACCAGGAAAGGCAGGACCAGAATCTGCAGTGTTACCATTACACCATAGCCCAATTATCGGTCACTTTTGCGACTGCAAAGGTACGCACTTTTTCTGAAGTGGCAAATCTTTATGGCAAAAAAATGCAAATTATTTGTTTTTTATCCCAAGTCTCAGTATCTTTGTTCCCACTTAGATATACAAGTACATATTATTATTAATGAGTAAGGACAATAAGTTACTGGACGCAATAGTGAAAGGACTTCAGGATAAGAAAGGTCACAACATTGTAATTGCGGATTTGACAAAAATTGATGACACTATCTGTAAGCAGTTTGTAATATGCACAGGAGGATCGCCTACCCAGGTGCAGGCTTTGGCCATTTCGGTGGGTGATGTGGTGCGTGAGGATGCCTCAGCAAGACCTGTTGCGGTGGACGGCATGCGTCATGCTCAATGGGTTGCGATGGATTATGCAGAAATCATCGTTCATATATTCCTGCCAGAGATACGCGAATTCTATGATATCGAACATTTGTGGGCTGATGCAGATCTTGTTCAGATTCCTGATTTGGATTAAATGACTATGGAGGAGAAGAATTTCAACAACAAGAAGCAACCCAAGATGCCACGTTTCAGTCTTACGTGGCTCTATGTGGTGATTGCTGTCGTGCTGGGTTATCTGATGCTCAGCAGTGGAGGCTCCAGCCTCTCTGGAGGTTCGAGCAAGGAGGTGACTTACACTCAATTCAAGAAGTACGTGGAGAGTGGGTACGCCTCTCGTATTGTAGCCAACAAGAAACAAGGAACCCTGGTCATGTATGTGCAGGCTGACCATATTCGCGATGTCTTCAAGACCAACAACGTGAAACAAGGAAAACTTCCCTATGTCCAGACGGACTTTCCCTCAACGGACAAGCTGGAGGAATTCATTGAGCAGCAACAGCTTTCAGGAAACTATTCAGGAGAAATGAAATATGAACGGGGAAATGATGAGTTCTTGAATTTCTTCTGGAGTTTTGGCCCTCTGATTCTCATCGTTTTTGTATGGTTTCTTATCATGCGTCGTATGGGTGGAAGTGGAGGCCCAGGAGGAGGCATGGGTATCTTCAACGTGGGTAAGAGTCGTGCTCAGTTGGTGGATAAAGACCAGGCAAGCAAAGTCACCTTTAAGGACGTGGCAGGTCAGGCTGGTGCCAAACAAGAGGTACAGGAGATTGTAGAGTTCCTGAAGAATCCTGAGAAATATACCCATTTGGGTGGCAAGATACCCAAAGGTGCTCTTCTCGTAGGCCCTCCAGGAACAGGTAAGACCCTGTTGGCCAAAGCTGTGGCTGGCGAGGCTGATGTCCCCTTCTTCTCCATGTCAGGTTCTGATTTCGTGGAAATGTTTGTGGGCGTGGGAGCCAGCCGTGTGCGTGATTTGTTCCGTCAGGCAAAAGAGAAGAGTCCTTGTATCATCTTCATTGATGAGATAGATGCTGTGGGACGCGCTCGTGGGCGCAATGCTGCTATGGGTGGCAATGATGAGCGTGAAAGTACATTGAATCAGCTCCTTACTGAAATGGATGGATTTGGCACGAATAGTGGCGTGATCATCATGGCTGCTACAAACCGTGCTGATGTGTTGGACAAGGCTTTGTTGCGTGCTGGACGTTTCGATCGTCAGATTCACGTGGATTTGCCAGATTTGAATGAACGCAAGGAAATCTTTCAGGTTCACTTGCATCCAGTGAAGACGGATGCTACTCTCGATATTGATTTCTTGGCTCGCCAGACTCCTGGTTTCAGCGGCGCTGATATTGCCAATGTATGTAATGAGGCCGCTTTGATTGCAGCGCGCAACAATAAAAAATCTGTCAGCAAGGACGATTTCCTGGCTGCCGTAGACCGTATTGTGGGTGGCTTGGAGAAGAAGAACAAGGTGATGACTGACGAGGAGAAGCATACCATAGCTTTGCATGAGGCAGGCCATGCTTCCATCAGTTGGCTGTTGCAGTATGCCAATCCTTTGGTGAAGGTGACTATTGTCCCTCGTGGTCGTGCTTTGGGTGCTGCCTGGTATCTGCCAGAGGAACGTCAGATTACCACTCGTGAGCAGATGCTTGACGAGATATGCGCACTTTTGGGAGGACGTGTTGCGGAAGAACTGTTCACAGGTCATATCTCCAGTGGTGCCATGAATGACCTGGAGCGTGTGACAAAGCAGGCTTATGCCATGATTGCTTACATGGGTATGGGTGAGAATCTTCCCAATCTGTGTTATTATAATAATGAGGAATACAATTTCCAGCGTCCCTATTCCGAAGCAACTGCCAAGTTGATCGACGAAGAGGTTAAGCACATGATTGCTGTTCAGTATGAAAGAGCCAAGAAGATTTTGAGTGAGAACAGCGAGAAGCATGCCCAGTTGGCCCAGTTGTTGTTTGAGCGTGAGGTGATCTTTGCTGACGATGTGGAGAAAATCTTTGGTCCTCGTCCCTGGACAAGTCGTACAGAGGAGATTCTTTCCAGCGCCAAGAAGAATGAAGAGGAGGCTGAGAAACAGGAATCTGTGCCAGAGGAGTCAAAGGATTGATGGTTGAGCACGCTTGACTCAGGAAGATTAAAGGTTGGAATCTTGATGAGGAGAAAAAGAGATGAGTGAAAAATTGAAAAATCTGATTGTACGTACTATCACAGGGGCTGTGTATGTGGCACTCTTGTTGAGTTGTACGCTATGGAGCCCTATCTCAGCCTTCCTTTTCTTTGGAGCTGTGGCTGTGGCTACCCTCTGGGAATTCTCTACCGTCGTGAACAATCATGCGGGAGCTTCCATCGTTCGTCACATCAATGCTTTGGCAGGTTTGCTTTTCATCAGTGCTGTTTGGCTTTATGTCTCAGGCAGTGAGAGCGCCAGCAGGATGTTAGGGCTTTATGGATTGACAATGCTCTATTTGTTCATCAGCGAGCTTTATCGTAAAGCAGAGAATCCGCTGAAGAATTGGGCGCTTGTTTGCCTCTCTCAGGTTTACATAGCCGTTCCTTTCGCCTTGATTCCTCTGCTGAGTGTGTTCTATGATGCAGAGTCAGGAGGATATGTGTATAAATGGATTTATCCTGTTTCTATCTTTGTCTTCTTGTGGTCGAATGATTCAGGAGCTTATTTGTGTGGATCTGCACTTCACAAGAAGTTTCCCGCAAAACTGTTTTCCCGTATTTCTCCCAACAAATCATGGGTAGGAAGTATTGGCGGTGGAATACTGACTCTCTTGGTTTCTGTTGCTGTATGGAAATTCGCAGATGAAGGAATGCCCTTGATGAAATGGTTGGGATTAGCGCTGGTAGTCGTTGTCTTCGGCACGTGGGGTGATTTGATGGAGAGTTTGCTGAAACGTCATCTGGGCATTAAGGACAGTGGCCACATCTTGCCAGGTCATGGAGGTATGCTGGATCGGTTCGACAGCAGTTTGCTGGCAATTCCTGCCAGTGTGATTTATTTGATGTATATTGGATAGGAGATTACGATACGGATGCAACAAAACAAAGATGGCTTCATCGCAATCACGGTGAAGCCATCTTTTGTTTTGTTATGCTGTGGGATTATTCGCCTTTGTTCTCGTTGCGAATCTGCTCATCAACAGCCTTGATTTTCTCTGCCAAGAGATTCAATTCGTCGCGAAGTTTTTCCACCTTCTTCTTCATGATGTCCACGAGACTGTCGCCTTTCTTGCTGTTGCTGGAAAGGAAACCAAGATTGTTCTCGTAGGTCTGTATCTCAGCCTTCATGTTCTCATAAGCACGCATCATGCGGTTGCGTTCGTTGACTAAGCTGGATTCTCCCTTTTCCATCTTGGAAGCCAGATTGTTCTTGAAGTTATTCAGACGGCGGCGTGCCTGACTCAGGTTCAGACCATTGTAGATCTTGTCGCATATCTCGCGATACTCTTTGTATATCTTGTCCTTTTCCTTGAAGGGGACATGACCTGTCTCGTTCCACTGCTTCTGCAGTTCGCGAACCTTCGAGATAACCTCGTTTGCCTCTTGATCAGCCAAACCTTTCAGTTGCTCTATGATGTTGCGCTTAGCCTCCAGGTTGGTAGTCTCTTCCTCACGAGTGCTGGCAGTAGCCTTTTGCTTTTCTTCGAAGAAATGATCGCATGCAGCGATGAAGCGTTTCCAGAGAGTTTCAGAGTACTTCTTGGGAACGGAACCAATCTTCTTCCATTCTTTCTGCAGGTTGATCAAAGCATCGCCAGTAGCACGCCAATTGGTGCTGTTCTGCAGTTCTTCAGCTTTCTCCACCAAGGCTTTCTTGCGAGCCAGATTCTCATTGGAGGCTTCTTTGACAGCCTTGAAATGCTTGTTCTTCAGGTCGAAAAAGTTGTCGCAAGCCTGACGGAAACGCTCGTAAATCTGAGTGTTCATTTTCTGGGGAGCGAAACCAATGGTCTTCCATTTGGCTTGCAGGTCGATGATTTTCTTGGTTACAGCGTCCCAATCAGCAAAACTCTTCAGTTCATCTGTCTTGAGGGCTTCTATTTCCTCGCAGATAGCTGTCTTTTGTGCCAAGTTTTCTTCCTCGACAGCTTTCAAAGCCTCAAAATGTTCCTGATGACGCTTGCGAACCACGGTGGAAGCTTCTTTGAAACGATTCCACAAGTCCTCGCGTAAATCCTTGGCAACGGGACCTGTCTCTTTCCACTCCTGATGCAGGCTTTGCAACTGGTTGTTAGCGCTGATTACATCCTCCACATTGGCCAGAGCTTCAGCTTGTTCGCAGAGACGATTCTTTATCTCAAGGTTCTTCTTGAAATCATAGTCGCGCAACTCATGTCCCAGTTTCAGCAGGTCATAGAACTGTTCAACATAGAGCTGATAGTTTTTCCATAATTCAGTGGCACGCTCAGCAGGAACAGCCTTTATCTCTTTCCACTCATTTTGCAGCGTCTTGAACTCGTCGAATGCTTTGTTAGCCTCTTCTGGGGTAGCAGCAAGTTGCTGAATGCGCTCCAGAATCTTCAGCTTGCGCTCCAGGTTCTCTTGCTTCTGGCGTTCTTGTTCTTCTTGAGCAGCAGCACGGCGTTCACGGATGATCTGCATGAAAGCGCGGAATTCGGGCTCAAGGGGATCTAATTGAGGAACAAACTTTTCTGGATTGCCTCCAGCGTCGAGGAATGCTTGGTGAGCCTCTTGTATCTCAGCGTTGTGATACTTGTAGAAAAGTAGCTTCAGCAGATCCAATTCCTGCTTGCTGGCCATTTCCTCGTTGGCTACGATTTCCTTCACGCGTGCCAACACTTCGGCTTTGTCCTTCGGAGTCTCGCGAGCGGCCAGTTGCTCAGCACTTTCCTTTTCTTCCTCAGGCTGTTCTGCGAGGTCTTCTGCAGGTTGCTGCTCTGCCACTTCCTCAGGTTCTTCTGCGGGTTGCTGCTCAACCACTTCCTCAGGTTCTTCTGCAGGCTGCTGTTCAACCACTTCCTCAGCTTGTTCTGCAGGTTGCTGCTCAGCAGGCTCCTCAGGTTGCTCAACGGGTTGTTGCTCAGCAGTTTGCTCGCTGATCACTTCTTCGCTGGTTTGTACTTGTTGTTCTTCAGCGGGGGTCTCAGTTACCTGCGCTGCATTCTCAATAGTTTCAGAAGACTGCTCAAGGGCAGTAGTCTCATTAGTCTCCATAGAGTCCATCATTTTAGGTATTAAAAAAGAATTTTAATCGTGCTCAAAACCACGAAATGAATCACAAATTACTGAAAAATAATTGTAATGTCCTAAAAAAAAGGAATATTTTTTACGAAATAGACATCAAATCCATGTTTTCCTCTTGAAATACCACATAAATACGACCGTAATGCCGATGGAAATGAACAACGCAAAGGGGAATCCCCACCATACATGTTCCATTCCATTGATCAGGTTCATTCCAAACAAACTGGCGATCAGCGTGGGGAACATCAGGATAATGGAGATACTGGTAAGCATCTTCATGACGCTGCTCATGTTGTTGTTGATAATGTTGGCATACGTGTCCATTGTGGAATCCAAGATGTTGGAGTAGATATTGGTGGTTTCTCGAGCCTGACTCATCTCGATGTTGACATCCTCGATCATGTCGGCATCCAGCTCATCGACGGGCAGTTTGAATTTCAACTTCGAAAGCAGGTTTTCGTTGCCTCGGATGGAAGTGACGAAATAGGTCAGACTGTCCTGCAAACGGCTGAGGTTGATGAGGTCGGCATTGTTGACGTTCTTGTCGAGGTTCTGCTTGGCCTTGTCGATACGGGCGCTGATTTGCTTCAGGCGCTTCAGGTACCACACAGCGCTGCTCAGGAAAAGCCGGAATACCATATCCACAGAGTCGGTGAATCCCAGACCTCGCTTCTGCTGATAGGTGACGAAGTCAATCATCATGTTGGTCTCGAAATTGCATACCGTGATGAGTACGTCGCCTTTCATGATGATACCAAGAGGTATGGTGGTATAGGGCGTGCGGCTTCTGGTCTCCTTGACGTAGGGGATACGCAAGATGATCAGAATCCATCCCTCATCGATGTCGTAGCGCGCACGCTCATCGGTATCGGCAATGTCGGAAATGTAGTAGTCTGGAATTTTCAGTTCGTTCTCCAGGAAGTTGACGTCTTCTTGGGTGGGGCAAGTCACTTGAACCCAGCAGTTGGGTTCCCAGGTGTCAATGGTACGCAGACCATTTGTGGTGTTCCAATATGTTCGCATTGTTTAGGTGTTCCCAGTTTGTTAAATAGATTGCTTACTCCGCTGCCGGGAAGATTCCTAAACCCTGCCCGGAAGCCTACAAATTACTAGTATCCGCGTGATAATCGTCCATTTCTGTCTGCTTTTTTGTTACTTGTTTTTGTTTTTGTCGCGGCAAAGGTATGAAAAATATTTCAAAACGTTGAAACCTCGACCTCAAAAAATGATGTTTTTCCTTTCGAAAGTCAGAATCTTCTCTCTTTTAAGCCGCTTACCTCGATGACATTGATGATATAGTCACCCAGTTTCTCGCATTCGGAAATCAGGTCCATATAGAAGACACCTAACTGATAGTCATACAACTTGTTGTTGATGTCCTGAATGTTCTGAGTCTTCAGCTGCGTGCGGTAATTGTTGATCTCGTGTTCTATGTTGTAGCTCTTGTTGATATCCACATAGCGTTCCTCGCCTTGCTTGATGACGATAGCCATTTGATTGAGGCTTTCCTCGATCAGTTTCATCATCGAGTGGATGTGCTGATACTGGTTTTCCGTAAAGTCGTCTTCTGAATTCTGGCGTTTACGGCTGATGGTGCGGGCGATGTTGAAACAGCTGTCGCCAATGCTCTCCAATTCTGAGCATTCACGCATCATGTGCTGTATTTCTATCTTTGATTCCACACTCAGGCGTCCTTCGCTCACTTGCGACAGGTAGTCAGCTATCTCCACTTCCATGCGGTCTGTGATGTTCTCGTATTTCTGGATGCGCGAGAATAGGGCGTTGAAGTCATTTCCCTTTTCTGTGTGCAGGAGTTCCTCGTCCATCTTGAACATCTTGATGCATCGATCCACGAAAGCATAGATTTCCTTTTTGGCCTCCAGAATCGAGAGCTCAGCCGTAGAGAGCAGACCACCGCTGATGTATTTCAGGTGCTTGTTCTCGTCATCTTCAGCGCCTTTCTTCTCTGGAACCATCCAGCAGACGACCTTCTCTAAAAGCTTGACGAACCATATCAGGATCAGCACGTTGCAGACGTTGAATGCCGTATGGAAGGCAGCCAAAGCAGCATTCAAGGTCACTATGTCCTGCGATTCGGCTGTAGGGTCACAATTCACAAGTCCGCAAACGAAGTTGATGAAGTACTTGTAGATGCAGAGTACCCAGATGACACCAAACAGGTTGAATATCAGGTGGGCACGGGCAGCTCGCTGGGCTTGCGTGCTGGCACTCATGGCGACCACATTGGAAGTGATCGTCGTGCCTATGTTCTCACCCATAACCAACGCGATGCCCATATCGATGGGCAGGGCTCCAGAGGAACACAGCGTCATCGTGATGGCCATGATGGCGGCAGAGCTTTGGACGGCACAGGTGAGCAGACCGCCTATCAGCAGGAAGAGCAGATAACTGCCGTATCCCCATCCGCTCAGGCTGGACAGGAAGTTCAGGATGGTCTCGTTCTCCCCCAGGTTCATCTCGTTGGCATTCAGCTTCAGGGTAGTCAGGCCCAGCAGCATCAGCGCGAGTCCCATCAGGAATTCACCCATGTTGATGTTCTTCTTGGAATAGATGAGGGCGATAGCCACCACGAATGCTCCATAGACCAGCATCCGCATGTCGAAACTTCCTCCCAGCACCATGATCCAGGCGGTTGCCGTCGTACCGATGTTGGCGCCCATGATGACGCTGATGGCTTGCGAGAGAGTGAGCAGTCCTGCGCTGACGAAGCTTACCGTCATGACGGTGGTCGCTGTGGAAGACTGGATGGAGGTTGTGATGAAGGCTCCCGTCAGGATTCCTGTCACACGATTGGTCGTCATCGTGCCCAGAATGTTGCGGAGCTTGCTACCAGCCATTTTCTGCAGGCCCTCGCTCATGACCTTCATGCCGTACATCAGCAGGGCTACAGAGCCAAAAAGAATAAGGAATTCCATGCGTGAATTTTAATTAGCGTTACTATCTTGGTTCAGTAGGTGAAATTCTGTCTGCAAAGTTACGGAAAAGTGAGCGGATTGCCAAATGAAAAGGCTTTTTTATTTCCATTCCCATGCAGAAGTTCTTTCAGAAGCGTCCTTACAGGGCAAATTCCTCGCTGATGCGATTCGTCAGCTCAATGAATTGGTCCACAGTGAGTTGCTCAGGTCGCTTGTCGAATATCTCGTGGCTCAGGAAATGGCTGTGGTCCAGTTTCGATTCTCCCATATTGACACGCTGATTGTCCAGATCAGCCAGCAGAGGCTTGATGTTGTTGCGCAGCGTCTTGCGGCGTTGGTTGAACGTCGTCTTCACCACCCGCTTGAAGAGCCGCTCATCGCATCCCAGCGTGCTCACCTCGTTGCGAGTCATGCGTATCACGGCACTCTTCACTTTAGGAGGAGGATTGAAGACATGCTCGTGTACCGTAAAGAGATATTCCACGTTGTACCACGCCTGGATCAGTACGCTCAGGATGCCGTACGTCTTGTTGCCAGGCTGGGCGGTAATACGTTCAGCCACTTCCTTCTGTATCATCCCCGTGCAGCAAGGAATCAAGTCCTTGTAATCCAACATCTTGAAAAAGATTTGGCTGCTGATGTTGTAGGGGTAGTTCCCAGTCAGCACAAAAGGTTGTCCGCCAAAAGTGTTCTCGAGGTGCATCTTCAGGAAATCATCCTCGATGATGTTCTCCTCCAGCGACGGATAGTTCTTGCGCAGATAGTCAACCGACTCGAAGTCTATCTCCACCACCTTCACCAGACGAGGCTTCTTCACCAGAAACTGCGTCATCACGCCCATCCCAGGTCCAACCTCCAGCACAGGAATCTCAGGGCAGGCATCCACGGTGTCTGCAATCTGCTGAGCGATGCTCAAGTCGGTCAGGAAATGCTGTCCAAGAAACTTTTTCGGCTTTACGGCTATCATATTCTTCTCCACATTTGTTTCTGGCGGCAAAGTTACGAATAAGCGAGCGAAATGCCAAATTTATTTGGGCATTTCCGAGTGGAAGAAACTTCGAACAGAGGCTCAAAGTTACGAATAAGCGAGCGAAAAGCCAAATTTATTTGAGCATTTCCGAGCGGGAGAAATTTCGGCAATAGCCAAAGTTACGAATAAGCGAGCGAAAAGCCAAATTTATTTGGGCTGAAGTTTCGCTTGTTCTTTTTCTTTTGTAGTTAAGTTGTTAAGTAGTCAGTAGTTAAGCCGTTACTGTTCGCCAGTTATCGTCATCGTTATCGTCATCGTTATCGTCCTCGTCTTATCGTCCTCCTCCTCGTTTTCGTCATCGTCCTCGTCATCGTCCTCGTTGATTTCGAATGAACTCAAAAGTGACCTACACTCTACACCGAACACCCCTAACACACTGACTATCAGAAAGAAACAAGGGTGTAGGCTGTTTTGTAAGCCTACACCCGTATATCACGTTGATTCATAGCGTGTTAAGACCCCTGGTGTAGAGTGTAGGTCATTTTTGAGTTCATTTGATTTTCTGAAGTAGTGAAGCCGTCAGAAGTCAAGTAGCAAAGCCGACACGCTGGCTGGTGAACACACTTTTGTGCATGGTGCTGTAACTGCTGTCCTTTCAAAAAAGACAACGTGTTGACTTGCTCGATTCAACGTGTTGTATTTGCGGTTTCAACACGTTGTGTTTTTGCTTTAAGTCACATTAGCTATATGCCTATATGAATTTAACTGGAAGTGTTGATTGTCGGAATTTTATATGGCTGTTAAGTCTGCATGGTCCTACGTTAAATATTTTTATAATTATTTTGTTGGTCTTATATAAGAATATAGATTCTAATCATGTTAATTTTTTTTGATAAAAATAACAGGATGTCTTGTAACAAAAGTTTCCAGAGACATCCTGATAGATTGTGGAGGAATTATAAGACAATTCCTGTATTTATGACAAGAGTTTTATTTTTTAACAGTTGCCTTTACAAAACTTTTTCCTGCTAGTAGTTTCTGATCTTTGTCATAATGAGTACTATACTTACCTTCAGGCATGTCGCTCAAAACAAATATAGTACATCTTCGTCCAGCAACGACTTTATCTGTTGCAGCTGTATTGATAGCTGTTGCAGCCATATCAACCAAGCCTCCAATAAGGCCACCTCCGCCGCTTCGAACACTTGTGTCAACACTTATCAAGCCTTCACGTTTGTACAAAATATCACCAGTTTTTGTAGAACGAAGTATATATTCTATTCCAGCAGTTAACTTTCCTCCAACCTTGTTTCTTTTCCATGATTTAATGACTGTAAACATGGCAGCATCAGCTCCTAGTACATTACGAAACTGAGAGAGATCACCTTCTATGAATTGCTCTGCATCGTATGCGCTCTCAGATTGAAACAATTCCATAGTCATCATAGGCGAATATACATAATAACCTTTTTCACAGAGAGGAGCATAAAGTGTTGTATAAAAATACTCTTTTGCTTCGACAAAATTTGTCTGATTGATAGGGGGCATGACTGCAATAGTTAGAGGCTTCTCCTCGTACATTTTGGGATATTGGGCAAGACGTGTAATCTGCTGTGTGCATGATGACATAATTAAAGTCATCAGACCAAAGATGATGTACTTCTTCATTTTTCCAATTGATTAATGATACGTGAAATGAATTTCTCTGATTCAGGATAGGCTTTAATTTCTGCCCGAAGAAGGGTCAAGCCTTCTTCTTTCTTTCCTGCTTTATAAAGAAGGAAGCCATATTCGGCATTAACACCAGGGGGAACGGTTTTGCGAAGTCCTTTCTGTTTGCTGATGACTTTTTCATACTGAGCCATAGCTTTGGTAAGCGTTTCTTCTGTGCCACGTTTTGTGTACGTATAAGCCGCTTCCTCAGAATCATACCAAGAATACAGCGATTGCTGTGTTTGGCAAGAAGCCATAGCCATCACAAAGATGGCTGTAAAGATGATTTTCTTCATGGCAAATTAATTATTTTAGTTTCTTGACTTGACAGGAACAATTGTTTCTGATATATTGTTTGATCATTGAACTTTACGGTAACATTTCTCCGGCCAGTAGCCACTCCATACTGAGTCCCTTTTCTGTTTGCGGTCTTGGGTTTTACTACTTTGGCATCAAACTTGGTTCCATCAACGTCTACTTGTACAAGTTTTAAACCATTTTTGTAAGTCTGCGAGGGACCTACGAAAACCAAGTATGCCATATCTTCTTTTCCGCTCTGTTGTGCAACGGGATAATTTGCTTTACATCCAGCCATTAGAATGGCTATTGCAATTATTGAAAAAAAAGCTTTCACTTTCATGACATTTTTATTTGATTTCTTCAATGTAGTAATCCGACAGTTTATTGGGATCGATTGATGTGTTATCGCCAGTAAACGAAACAAAAGAGAATTCTGTTTCAGGAGTATCCCCACCAGTAGCAGAGACTGTTACTGTTCCTATTTGTTTACCTGGAAGTTCTATCATAACACCAGTCTGAGGATTCTTCACTTTTTTGCCTTTTGTCATTACAGCAAATGTGTCTCCTTCTTTGATCCCTTGACTTGCTCCACCTGCAATTAATTGTGCATCGTTGTCATAAGAAAGAAAAAAAGTTCGCCAAGGTTTATCGGTACATTTGTTAATGATATTTTCTACAAGTTGGCCAATAGCTTCTGATATGGCTTTGTCACTAAGTGTAGCGTCATAGTCAGCCTTGCCACCAACACCCATTGTGGTTTTGGTTGTTAGTTCTGCAGAACCTTTTCCTTCATCAGAATAAATAATAAGTCCTGTAGCAACGTCAACTAAACGAATAGCAACAGCTGCCTCTACAATTTGTGTCTTCACATTTGTAAATGTTCCAGATTTACCCACATTCTTTCGCCCGAATTCTGTGATAGAACCAATAATCATATAATCAGCACCTATCGTAGATAGACCATTTTCACTCTTTTTTGCCTCTTCTAAAAGAGAAGCAAGGTCACTTCGTTCCAATAATAGGAATTTGTTCGATGCTGCTAACTTGGCAGACAAGATGTCAAGTGCTTGTTTACCCATTGGATCATTTTCTTTGTCATAGAAAATGCCCTTAGCATACTGTGTTTCATTACTAAAGCGACCTATAGCCACTTTGCGCTTAATAAAGCGACTACCTGTATCGGACAAATCTTGCTTTACAGGTTCTACTATTTCCACTTTTCGTTGTGCATGAACTAAAGTGAAAAGAGGAAACAGCGTCATTAACAAAAAAAACTTCTTCATTCACTTATTATTTAAGTTAGACAAATAAAGGATGCAGGTACAAAAAATGGCGTGGCCATCCTTATGCACTTTACCAAAGGGGTAGACGTCGGATTGGGAACCCCTGTCTAACATATAAGAATGCTCCACGCCAAAGCGTGTGCATAGCTATTCAGTTAGACAGGAGTAAGCCGAGGTGACTCCTTCTTGCTCATTAATCGAACTATTCCCAAATAGATTTCCGACGTCCTTTCGGTAAAGTGCGAAATAATAAGCTAATGCATCTTTGGTCCGGATTTCTCCCCGAAACCGATGCAAATATATATATTTTTTTTCTATTTGTATCCTATTTATAAAAAAAATCTAAAAAAAAGCGATTTCTCCATTTTATTTCAGGTCATCTCGACTTGAATGAAAAAACAGATGGCAGAATATGCACTTGTACTCTTGTCATCTGCATGTTATACTGAAAAATGACACTATCACAATATATTATGTAAATAACGTCAAGGAGTAATATATTAACACTGAAGCTCCAAAGTTGTCAATACGTTTTCATACTCAAATACTGTAATATTTACCTACCTATCTACGTTAATCATTCTAAATCACTTCCGCATTTCAGCATAAATTTGTAATTTTGTGCGCAAGATACGACTGATCAGGTGAAGAAAGTAGTTGGTGAAATAGTGAAGATAGGCCTGCCGTTCCTGTTGGCAGGTACCATCCTCTGGTGGATGTATCGCGACTTTGATTGGGACGTGGTGAGGGATATGCGATCAATGAATTTAAGATAATAGCGTGTTGGTGATATGGACAAGAATGCAACTACAGGAATGACACAAGGGGTTAAGAACGCTGTCGATACCATAAAGACGGCTATTTTGCAAAGCCAGAGTCGGGCGGTAAGGTTGATAAGCGGTTCCCAATTGTCGCTATATTTTGGAGTGGGCCTTTATGTGTCGGCTAATTCTCGAGAAGGGACATGGGGTACTGGCGCTATTGATGACATTAGCGAACAACTGCAGAGAGAATTGCCTGGCTTACGGGGATTCTCCGCTCAAAACATACGTAACATGCGTTTGTTTGCTGAGTTTTGGGAACGTTATTTAATTTGCTCGCCGACGGCGAGCAAATTGGAAGACACAGAAGTGCGTATTCCTATCGTCTATGATTACTTCTCACTTGCAAAATGGTCGCCGTTGGCGAGCGAAATTAATCGTGACGAATTTCTTGGCATCAGTTTTTCGCATCACATGGAGATTCTGCATAAGACCAAGAATATTCAGGAAGTATTGTATTGTATCCATGAGGCTGTGATGCACCAGTGGGATAAGTACACGTTAAGAGATGTCTTGAAAGCAGGAATACCACAACCTAAACATACAGCACCTAACAACTTCGCTCAGACTATACCTTCTGCGAGACAGGCTATGAAGGCTATTAGGATGTTCAAGGATGAGTATTTGCTAGACTATATTAATGTCGAGGATATTGATGCACAAGAAAAAGATGTTGATGAGCGATTGGTGGAACAACGAATCATTCACAACATCAAACGGTTTATTATGACGCTTGGACGGGACTTCACTTTTGTTGGCAATCAATATCATCTTGAAATCTATGGTGAAGAAATGTGGAGCGATTTGTTGTTTTTCAATCGAGAGTTGAATGCATTGGTCGCAATCGAGTTGAAAGTTGGGAAATTCAAGGCTAACTATCTTGGTCAGTTATATGCATATTTGCAGGTACTTGATGACAAAGTTCGTAAACCACATGAAAATCCAAGTATTGGCATCGTGCTTTGTAAGAGTGCAAATCAGGCTTATGCAGAATATGCTGTACGAGATTATAACAAGCCTATGGGTGTAGTTACCTATAAAACATTGTCTGATATGCCAGAAACAATGCAGCAAACATTGCCTGACATAGAAGAACTTAAGAAATTGATGGAAGATGAGGACATCCCTCTTCCTTGAAAAGGTTTGGGATTGGGACGTTTGCACTTGATAATCCATTTCGCGTTAATCATTCTAAATCACTTTCGCATTTCAGCATAAATTTGTAATTTTGTGCGCAAGATACGACTGATCAGGTGAAGAAAGTATTTGGTGAAATAGTGAAGATAGGTCTGCCCTTCCTGTTGGCAGGTGTCATCCTGTGGTGGATGTATCGCGGCTTTGATTGGGACGTGGTGAAGGGAGCGCTTTCCAGCGAGATGTCTTGGACGTGGATGCTGTTGAGTATGCCCTTTGGCATTCTGGCTCAGGTGTTTCGAGGTCTTCGTTGGCGTCAGGTGCTGGAGCCAATGGGCGAGAAGCCTCGCATTCACACGTGCATCAATGCCATCTTTCTCTCCTATGCCAGCAGTCTGGTGGTTCCTCGCGTGGGTGAGATTCTGCGATGTGGAGTGCTGAAGCGCTACGAGGGAACGAATTTCAGTCAAAGCATTGGAACTGTAGTGACAGAAAGAGTAGTGGATGTGATGCTGATACTGATCATCACCTTATTCACCATCCTGCTGCAGATACCCGTCTTTGCCAAGTTCATGATGTCGACGGGCCTCTCTTTCGAGGCGCTTTTCTCCAGATTCACCGCTACGGGCTATCTTGTGACGTTCGTCTGTCTGTTCGTGCTGGAGCTGGGCATGTGGCTTTTGTTCCGTCGTTTCCGACTTTTCTCCAAGACGCGCGATGTGGTTTCAGATGTGACCGCAGGTATTCTCTCTGTCCGTCATCTTCGGAATCCCCTGCTGTTCCTTTTCTATTCGCTTGCCATTTGGATTTGCTATTATCTGCATTTCTATCTGACCTTCTTCTGTTTCGACTTTACGGAGAACCTGGGTGCCATTGCTGCCCTGGTGGCTTTCGTGGTGGGAACATTCGCAGTTCTGGTCCCCACGCCCAATGGAGCTGGTCCTTGGCATTTCGCCGTGAAGACTATTCTGGTTCTTTATGGAGTGGGGCAAACTGATGCAGCCATCTTTGTGCTGCTCGTCCATACGCTTCAGACTTTCCTGGTTGCCTTGCTGGGAATCTATGCTTTGGTAGCTTTGTTCCTTACCCAACCTCGTAAAGCATGAAAAGTACCTTCTCCAGTATTCTTCGTACCCTGGTTCTTCTACTGTCTCTTTGCCTGAGTGGTGCGGCAGAAGCCAGCGAATCGACAGAAGCGGGCAAAGGTGTGTTCCATTTCGGAACAGCCGTGAACTCTCGTGGCGAGACGTTTTATGTTGATTCTCGAGGAATCCTCTTGAATGGCGAGCCAATCCTCCCTGTGATGGGTGAGATTCATTATGCCCGTGTCCCACAGAAGGACTGGCGTCGTGAGATACGCAAAATGAAGGCTGGAGGAGTGACGATTGTGGCGAGTTATATCTTCTGGATTCATCACGAGGAGCATCAGGGCGAATGGAATTGGAGGGGGAACCGCAATCTGGGCGAGTTCGTGCGTATATGTGGCGAAGAAGGCATGATGGTCGTCTTGCGAGTCGGCCCTTTCTGTCACGGAGAATGCTACAATGGAGGAATACCCGACTGGATTGTCGACCTTGCGTTTGCAGACCGAAAAGAATACGGTTTGCGCTCCACCGCTCCAGGATTCTTGCGGGCAGTAGGAGAACTGTACAATCAGATAGCCCTACAAGTGAGAGGTCAGTTGTGGAAGGACGGAGGACCCGTAGTGGGCGTTCAGCTGGAAAACGAATCTGCCGGCCCTTGGTCCTATCTGATGTCACTCAAGAAACTGGCTGTCGATGCAGGTCTCGATGTTCCCTTTTATACTCGCACAGGGTGGCCCAATCTGAGGGGCGCTGCTGCTGAGTTTGGCCAGATTCTTCCTCTCTATGGCGATTATGCGGATGGCTTTTGGGACCGCAGCATGAACGATATGCCAGGATATGGCAGTTCGTTTGAGATGAAAGAATCACGCATCTCCTCTGTCATCGCTACGGAAACCTTTTCCAAGGACGACCTGACAGACAAAGGCGATACATTGCTCAGGTCCTATCCATATCTGACTTGTGAATTGGGAGGCGGTATGACTCCTTCGTATCATCGTCGCATCAATATCAGCGGCAACGAGATGCTGCCTCTGCTCATCACCAAAATGGGAAGTGGAAGCAATCTGCCAGGATACTATATGTACCACGGAGGGACCAATCCTTATCATGCAGAGCACTCGATGGCTGAGACGCAAACTTCCAGAACCACGAATGCCAACGATATGCCTCACATGTCCTATGAGTTTCAGGCACCTTTAGGCGAAATGGGACAAGTGAATGAGCGCTCTTTCCATCAGAGCCGATGGTTCCATCAGTTCCTTGCGGACTGGGGAGGTGAACTTGCCGTGATGGATGCTGAGGAAATAACCAAGAACTCCTCTCGGCGTGGATGTTTTGAGTTCCATAATGATTATGTCCGTATCCTCCACGAAGAGGGTGTGGCCTATATGGTTCCTCGTGGATGGAGGGTTGCTGGCCTTACGATTGATAGTGCCTCTGTGCAGCCGTTCTGTCAGGAGCGCGAAGGCAAGCTTCTCTATTTCATCACGATTCCTGGCAGAGAACCCCGGTTGACCATTGATGGAAAGGTATACAAGCCTAAGTTGGATAAGACAATCTATGTGGAGAATGCTTTTGGAAAGAAGACTGGAATTACCGTTCTCTCTCCAGAAAAGGCAAAAAGAGCCTTCAAGATTGATGGCCGTCTCCATTATGCCAAGAAAGGTGGCGTGCTGTATAAGGCAGGTTCACGTGTTGTGGAGGAGGTTTGGCAGGAAACCACGAAATATCCTGTGGAGTGTAGCCAAAAGCAACAGTACAGTGTGGTTCGCCAAATCCAAAAGGGTAGTGCAGGGGCGGCAAAGCAACCTGTGGAGGAGGATTTCCTTCATGCATCCGTTTGGACCATCACGCTTTCTCCTGATATTCAGAAAAAAGACGTGGCCGATGAACTCTTCCTGAAGATTGCCTATCAGGGAGACGTGGCTCGAGTCTATGCCGATGGACTGCTGGTTGAGGATAACTTCTGGAATGGCAATCCCATGATGGTCAGGGTGAGCGACTTGGTGGGCAAGCAGGTGGAACTGAAAATCTTGCCTCTTCCTCAGAACGATCTCATCTATCTGCAGGCACCTTATCGTGACATTCTGAAAAAATCCTCTGGCCCTCTTCTCAACCTGGAAGGAATCACAATGGTGGAGCGATGTACTTTTTAGACTCCAATGTTTGGTACTTTCGTGAGAATGTCGTAATTTTGTACGGAAAGAGAATTCAATCAAACATAAAAAACATATAAAAACATGGCAACATCAATCAAAGAATTAGATCCTCAGATTATTTGGAAGAACTTTTATCTCCTGACTCAGGTGCCACGTCCCAGCGGACATCTGGAGAAGATCCAGGCTTTCCTGCTTGGCTGGGCAAAGGAACATGGTATCGAGGCTTTTAAGGATGAGGCTGAGAACATCGTGATGCGCAAACCTGCCACTCCTGGCTACGAGAACCGCAAGATGGCTGTCCTGCAGGCGCACATGGATATGGTTCCTCAGAAAGTGGACGAGAGCAACCATAATTTCGAGACTGATCCCATCGACGCATGGATTGATGGCGAATGGGTAAAGGCAAAAGGTACCACGTTGGGTAGTGACGATGGTATGGGTGTGGCTTCCATCATGGCAGTGTTCGAGAGCAAGGACCTGGAACATGGACCTCTGGAGGCTTTGATCACGGCTGACGAGGAAACCTGCATGTACGGCGTGAATCACTTGGGACCCGATACCTTGAAAGGCGACATCCTGCTTAATATCGACAATGAGACGATGGGCGAGTTCGTGATTGGTAGTGCCGGTGGAGTGAACATCACAGCTTCCCTTAAATATAAAGAGGTGGAACCTGATGCCGATGATATTGCCGTAAAGGTAAGTCTGAAGAATCTGCGTGGCGGCCACAGCGGGTTGGAAATCAACGAGGGACGGGCAAATGCCAACAAGTTGATGGCTCGCTTCGTTCGTCAGGCAATCATCGACGATGAGGCTCGACTGGTCAGTTGGACAGGTGGAAATATGCGCAATGCGATTCCTCGCACAGCAACGGTTGTGCTCACTATTCAGAAAGAGAACCTCGAGGACCTGCAGGATCTTGCCCAGTTTTGCCAGAATATTTTCCAGGAAGAGTTTCGTGGAGTGGAAGAGAACATTTCCCTGACAGTTGAACCTACAGAAAAGCCATCTGGCGAGGTGCCTCAGGAGATTCAGGACAATCTGGTGGATGCTATCATGGCTTGTCATGATGGCGTGTTGCGCAATATTCCCAGCATCCCATCCGTAGTGGAGACCAGCAGCAATCTGGGCATTATAAACATTGGTGCGGGAGAGGCCAGCATCCTGATTCTGGCTCGCAGCAGTAACGAGACGATGATGGAATATATTCAGGAGATGCAGGAATGCTGCTTCTCTATGGCTGGCATGAAGGTTGAATACGGTGGACATTATGGCGCATGGCAACCTAACTTCGACAGCCCCATTACTGCCACGATGGTGAAGGCTCACAAGGAACTCTTTGGAGAGGATGCTAAGGTGCAGGTGTGTCATGCAGGTCTGGAATGCAGTATCATCGGCGGTGTGTACCCACAGATGGATTTGGTTAGTTTCGGTCCAACCCTTCGTTCTCCCCACACACCAGACGAACGCTGCAACATTCCTTCTGTTGCCAAGTTCTGGGAGTTCCTGAAGGCATTGCTGAAGGAGATTCCAGCTAAGGATTAATCAACTTAAAGGCAGTTGGCGAGAATGCTTAATCTGGATAATTTCTATAAAGCAAAATATGTGCTGAATCGAGTCATCCGACGCACAGATTTGGTACAGGCGCCTCGTCTCAACCCTGAAGCTGATATCTATCTTAAGCCAGAGAATCTTCAGTTGACAGGATCGTTCAAAGTGCGCGGCGCATGTTACAAGATTTCTCAGTTGACCGATGAGGAAAAGGCACGCGGTGTAATCGCTTGCTCGGCAGGCAATCACGCTCAGGGCGTGGCTTTGGGAGCAAGCTACAATCATATCCGCAGTCTCATTTGTTTGCCCGAGGGGGCTCCTATAAGCAAAGTGGAGGCAACACGTCGCTACGGAGCTGAGATCTGTCTGGTACCAGGCGTTTATGATGATGCTTACCAGAAAGCCATCCAACTTCGCGACGAGGAAGGCTATACCTTCGTCCATCCCTTTGATGACGAGAACGTTATAGCTGGTCAAGGAACCATTGGATTGGAACTTCTCGATCAGCTTCCTGACGTGGAGGTTATCATGGTTCCCATTGGCGGAGGAGGTTTGGCCAGCGGTGTGGCGTATGCAATCAAGCAGCTCAATCCCAAGGTGCAGGTTTACGGAGTTCAGGCAGCAGGTGCCCCAAGTATGTATCAGAGTATGGTGGATCATCAGATTCTTCATCTCTCCAGTGTGAATACCATTGCGGACGGCATTGCAGTAAAAGAACCAGGAGAGCTTACTTATGATACCTGCATGAAATACCTTGATGGCATCGTGACGGTCAACGAGGATGAGATTTGTGCTGCCATCCTGACGCTCATTGAGCAGCATAAGATGGTGTCGGAGGGAGCTGGAGCTGTCAGTGTGGCAGCTGCGATGTTCAATAAGGTTCCCATTGCAGGCAAGAAGACTATCTGTATTGTCAGCGGCGGAAACATCGACGTGACGATTCTGAGTCGTGTCATCAATAGAGGTTTGGCTAAGAGTGGTCGCACTTGCACCTTCGTGGTGGAGCTGGAGGACAAACCTGGACAGCTTTTGGGTGTCAGTTCAGCTATTGCTGGTTTGGGAGGGAATGTCATCAGTGTGCATCATGAACGCAACGACGACAGTGCTCGAGTCACAGCATGCCAGCTTAGAATCAAGGTTGAGACACGCAACATGGAACACATTGAGGAAATAAGAAGATCATTAATAGAACAAGGTTTTAAAGTTTCATAAGAGATGAAAGCAATTCATACAGACAAGGCTCCAGCAGCCATCGGTCCCTATAGTCAAGCTATAGAAGTCAACGGTTTCGTATTCGCCAGCGGTCAGATTCCCATTGATCCGGCGACAGGTGTCTTCGTGGAAGGCGGCATCCAGGAACAGACACGTCAGGCGCTAACCAATGCCCAACAGATCTTGCAGACCGTAGGTACCGACTTGAATCATGTCATCAAGACTACTGTATTCTTAAGCGATATCGCAAACTTCGGTCCTATGAATGAGGTGTATGCTCAGTTCTTCTCAGAACCTTTCCCTGCCCGTAGTGCAGTAGCAGTAAAAGATTTGCCCAAGGGCGCCCTCGTGGAGATTGAAGTGATTGCTGCGAAGTAAATGTTAAGATTTCTTCAAAGAAGAACCTTTTAAGAAATAATAACGGATGAAATCAGATGAGTTTCATCCGTTTTTTGTTTCTTTGCACACAAATATCGGCTTTATTATGCGTAGAGTTCTTTTCTTTTTCTGTTTGTTTATTTCAATGTCTTCCTTTTCAAGTTCAAACAATGATGCTAAGCATCTGGTCAGTCTTCTGAGAGAGTTTCAGTTGCGTGAGGATGTTTCCCCTGACAGTTTCTTTACTGATGTGAAATTGTTGCAGGAGGCCATTACCCAACAAGCCGATTCCTGTTCTCGTGCCATTTATCGGGCTACATTAGCTCACTTGTTGGCGATGAACGCAGGACGTTCACAAGTCTTTCGGCGTGATACGGAGAGTCATTCGGATAGCATTCAGGAATGGACCTCTGAGGAGTATCGTATGCATGCAGCCCAGCTTTATGCGCAGTCTCTTCAAGATATGGAACTCTTGCGGACAGCTCCTACCTCCCAATGGGTTCCGCTGGTCAACCGAGGAAACCACGAGAAAGTTTTCGGCAGTGATATGCTCTATGTGGTTTGGCAAGCCTATATCAATGACATCCATCGTGATCTTCGCAAGAAAATGCAGACACCTATGTATGCAGATGTCATATCCATCTATCGAAAGGCTGGTCTGCGTGAGGCAACACTTCGTCTGACACTTGATTCTTTGCTTCAGGAGGGTTCATACAATATATCCAAGGAGGATTTGCAGAAGCTCAAACAAGAGTACGCAGATGTCAACGCTTGTGCTCTTGTGTACATGAGAATGGCAGATTTCGCTACAAAGTCCGAGGAACAGAAAGAGATTCTGGAGGAGGCTTTGCGTCTTTACCCCGCTTGCGAACAGAAGGCTGAAATTCAAAATCGTATTCTGGAGTTGCAGAGTCCTATTCTTTCCTGGCATTTTGGGGAAATGTGTTATCCAGATCAACAGATCCACATGCCTCTTGAAGTGCGTAATATGCAGTCTATGACGATGACCCTCTATCAGCTTCCCCTGGATTTCCAGAGTGAGGGTGAAGACATGTATGTTCAAGTGAAGAGGGTAGGGCGACGGATTCGAACTGTAATCCACGAGTTTGCTTCTCATCCAGACATAAAGCTGTGGACCGATACGCTTGTTTGGCAGAGCCCTGACTGTGGTGTGTATGCGATGGTAGTAGAAGGGCGTACGGAGGCTAAGCTTGCAAAGAAGGTTCTGCCTCAAGTCTCACTTTTCCGTGTGTCTCGCCTCGATTTCTTTAAGATGAACCTTCCTGATGATCGTATTCGTGTCGTTGTGGTGGATAGCCAGACAGGGCAACCTCAGCAGGGCGTTCGCGTTGACTTCTATGATCGAGAAGATGATCGAGATTCACTTGTTAGAACATTGCTGACTGACGAGCGAGGCATCGTGGAGGTTAATCGGAAGATAGATGCCCGTTCTCATTATGTCAAGATATCCCGTGAAGGAGATGAGGCCCAGACCCTGTCACCACTCTCTTATTTTGGCTATCAGCGTGCCTCGTCTGAGAAGCGGGGAAACAACATGAGAATCTTTACTGATAGGGCGATCTATCGGCCTGGACAAACTGTTTATGTAGGCGCTGTAGCATATAGTCATCAAGGGTGGGAGGCAGATGTACTTCCAGACAAAGAATATACGCTGAAATTCATGGATGCCAATCATCAGGAAATTCTGTCCCATACGTTGCGCACAGATGAATTCGGCACGTTGCGGGACAGCCTTTCTTTGCCTGAGAAAGGACTTCCTGGTACTTATCAGATTCTTATAGGCAACCAGACTTGTATGATACGGGTAGAGGAGTATCGCCGCCCTACGTTCCAAGTAGAGATGGATCCTGTGGAGAATATCGACCTTTCAGGCGATAGCATCATGGTTACTGGGTGTGCTCTCACGTACAGTGGGGTGCCTGTAAGTCAGGCTCGTGTGTCAGGAACCTATCAGTGGACCAGCAGTTGGTGGTATCGCAGGAATGATTTCTCTGCTCCTCAGCAGACTGATACCGTTTGGACGGATGCCTCTGGCAAGTTTCAAATGCGTATTCCGATGGATATTGACAAAGAGGCTCTCTGGCAAGGCAGGCGCATTGTCGTCCATCTGGATGTATTGAACAATCAGGGCGAGACACAGCAAGGCTCGCTGAACATTCCCGTTTGTACCCGTCCGTTGCGCTTGTGGGGACAGATGGAATATCAGCAGGATCGAGACCGACTCAGTCCTCTCACACTTACCCTCTATTCGCCTACTGATCGGCCTTTGGAAGGATCTGTTGTTTGTCGTGTTATGCAAAAGAAAAAACTTGTCTGTGAGTTTACTGTTCCGTCAGGAAAACCTACAGTCCCTGAGCAATTGAGGAGTTTGCCATCAGGACTTTATTCATTGGAGGCAGAAGGAATTGTAGGTCAGGATAGTGCCACTTGGGAGACAGAATTCGTCTTGATGTCGATGCAGGATACACGTTTAGCCGTAGAAAAGAGTATCTGGCTCTATACGCCTTGTGACACTTTTTCTGTAAATCGGCCTGCTCAGGTTCAGTTTGGCACCAGTTTCCAAGATGCTTGGATTTATTGCACCCTGACCTCTGCGGCAGGTCTCACAGAGGATAAGCTGATGCACATGAGCGACAGCCTTGTCCTTTGGTCCATTCCCTATCGTAAGGAATACGAACAAGGAGTCTCTGTTTCCATTTCTTTATATAAAGAACAGAAACTGTACACTCAGACCCTTCAGTTGCATCTCGAGCAGCCTGATACTCGCCTGCGAGCTCATTGGGACACCTTCCGCGATCATCTTCGTCCAGGTCAGGCTGAAGAGTGGAAACTCTCACTACGTCAGCCTGATGGTATGCCTGCTCAAGCGAATGTGATGCTTAGCCTTTATGATGCGTCGCTCGATGCTTTGGCTCCCCACAGCATGAATTTCTCTTTCTATCGTGGTTATAACATTCCCTCACTTTATGTCACTTCCAGTCGCAACTTCTCTTTCATTCGTTTTTGGAATCTGTTTATGCAGATGTGGATGCATAAAACAAGAGAATTTACCTTCAGCGAGTTCAATCCTGATTATTTCGGCAGTCTTCCCATGATTCAGACTCGAAACGTAAGAACTCTCAGGCAAGTGAACAGTATTACTTCTGCTGTTGAGGAGAAGTCGATGTCTACTTCTGTTAGGATGGCTAAGATTCCTGCCCGCGAGTATGCAGGTGCTGTCCAGAAGTTCAGCATGGACGATGTGGAAGGTCTGGCATTCGAGTCCGTTGACCAAGCATTGCAAGGACAAATCGCTGGGCTGAACATGGAGTCTGTCGAGGAAAGTGAAGATGGTGCTTCTCTCCTTTCTTTGGGAGAAGAAATAAATGTGGAGATGCGTAACAATCTTTCTGAACTGGCCTTTTTCATGCCCCAATTGCGAACTGATTCGCTCGGACAGGTCGCGATAGCCTTCACACTGCCTGAAAGCCTGACCCGTTGGCATCTTCTTGGACTTGCTCACACAAAGAAACTGCTGACGGCTCAATTGGACGAGACGATAGTGGCTCAAAAAGAACTAATGGCAGAACTTTATCTTCCTCGATTCCTGCGTGCTGGTGATCTGGGATTTCTGACTGCCAGTATCCGCAACATCTCTGAAACTCAGCAAAAGGGTAGCGCATCCTGGGTCATTCGTGATGCTGAGACGAATAAGGTACTTAAACGACAAAACGTACGTTTCGACTTAACGAGTCAGTCAGATACAGTCTTTACGCTTCCTTTCACAGCTTCGCAGGATCATCCCATGCTTGTGGTGCAATGGATGGCTCAAGGGAGTGATTGTTCTGATGGAGAGCAACGTTATCTGCCTGTTCTCAGTGACATGGAAACAATTACTGAGACGAAAGCTTTCAGCATAAGAGGTGCCCAGCGATGGAGCATGGATTTGAGCAAGCTCTTCTCTTTCGACAATCCTGCTGCTGTCAATCGTTCGCTTACTGTGGAGTACACCCAGAATCCTAAATGGTTGGCTTTGCAGTGTCTGCCCTCGATGGTGGCTCCTGTCTGTCAGGATGTGCTTAGCCTTTCTGCTGCATATTATGCAGGTTCATTGGCATACCATATTGCTCATACCTATCCTGGCATTCAGCGGGCTGTGGAGGAATGGCAGGCCGAAGGTCATGATACGGACAGTCCGCTTGAGAAAAATCAGGAACTTACCAATCTCTTGCTTCAGGAAACGCCTTGGGTTTTGGAAGCGCAGCGCGAAAAGACGCGTCGTCAGCGATTGGGCGTCTTGTTCCAAGAGATTGAGTATCAGGATACTCGTATGGCTTTGTTGCGTGACCTCCAGAACTTGCAACACTCCAATGGCTCATTCTCTTGGTTCCCAGGTATGATGGGTAGTCCTTATCTGACCTGTGAGGTGGCATATATGCTTACCCGACTGAAACTGATGACGGGCACCACGTTACAGAATGAGCGCAGCATACTCAATTCCTGTATCCAGTTCATGCTTCACGATATCTCCAAGGCTGTGCCTGAAATCAAGAAGATGGACAATCCCATTCCTTCACTTATGACCTTGCGTAGTCTCTACGTCATCTATCGGTCAGGCTATTCTCTTAATAATGATCGTCAGGCACGCAAGGACGTGGAGTATCTTTTGGACTTACTTAAGGACAAGGCAGACCTGCTTGACCGCGAGGAGCGCGCTTTGGCAGCCATCGTGCTGCAATCAGCTGGCGAGCAGAAAAAAGCGCGTGCTTTGATGCCTCGACTTCACACGTTGCTCCAGCATAAGGATGGACAGTATCTGGCTTATCCCAGCGGAAGTTTCACCAGTATCGACCGCAAGTTGCAGACTCATGTACAGCTGATGGAGGCCATTCAGATGGTAGAACCCACAGATACAGCTACTTTGATGGATATGCAGGAATGGCTCATTCAGCAGAAACGTACCCAAGAATGGGAGCGACCAGCCCAAACGGCTGATGCCATCTATGCTTTGATGCAGAGTGGTGGTAAGGACAAAGGAAGGATGGAGGAACTTCGTTTGCAGGATGGCAGTCAGACATACGTGATAACCAGTCCTGAGACCTCGTTGGGCTATGTTCGTGAGCGTGTCGAGAATGCCAAGCGTCCCAAGTCGCTTTCCGTGGATAAAAAGAGCACAGGCACTAGTTTCGGCGCTGTGTATGCCCAGTATCAGATGCCAGCTTCTCAGGTGCAGGCTCAGCAGGAAGGTCTGAACATTCGCCGCGATATAGACAAGTTGGAGCAAGTGCGCAAGGGGGATCGCATTCATGTACGTTACACCATCACTGCTGATCGAGATTACGAATACGTGCGTCTTGCTGCTCCTCGTCCTGCCGCTGCAGAACCTGTGCAACAGATATCTGGTTATTCCTATCAAGGTGGACTGGGTTACTATCGTGCCATCCACGATGCCAGTACAGAGTATTTTGTTGACCACATGCCTCGTGGCACCTATGTCATCGAGGAAGATTGGCTCATCAGCCATTCTGGCTCGTATGTGGTGGGTCCAGCGATCCTGCAGTGTCTCTATGCTCCTGAGTATCAGGCCCACACAGAAGGACGGACCATTCAAGTGGAGAATGATTCGAGGAAGTAGAAGGAATCTTTCCCGTTCTTCTTTTGAACTTGCCCTGTGGAAGTAAGCGAAAAGTGGAGGGCAAAAACTCAACACGTTGAAACCACGAACACAACACGTTGAAATCCGAAAGTCAACACGTTGAAATTGAAGAGTCGACGTGTTGAAGGGAAAGCAATGTTTTGTGGAGAGGACGAGATATGAATGTTGGTTAACAAAACAGGGGTGTTGGTTAAATGTTGTCTTTTGTATTGTGGAATCGGATTTTTTTTGTAATTTTGTGCGGATGTGATTTTGTTGGAGGATTATCAGAAACGAAACATGAAGAAGAGTATTTTGTTTTCCCTGTTCCTGAGTTTGCTCATCCTGTACGCTTGTACGGGTGGTGAGCAGGGAAAGAAGCGTGCCAGAATCGTTGCTTCGAAGGGATTGCCCAGTGAATTGCTGCTGGTGGTGGACAAAGCTATCTGGGAGAGTGATTTGGCTGATAGCATCAAGGCATTGGTGTATGGACCTGTACCAGGCTTGCCCCAGGCAGAGTCCTTCTTCCGTGTTACGCAGATTCTGAGTCCATATTACCGTCAGATCTACACCACTATGCACAGCCAGCTCTTTATCCATTTGGAAAAGGGATTGAAGAAACCTGTGTTGGGAATCTCTTACGACGTGGTGGCGCGTCCTCAGATTCAAGTGACGCTGAAGGCAGGCACACTGGACCAGCTGCGGACTTTCCTCTCGAGTCGAGGAGAGCATATCCGCAACGTCATAGAAGATGCCCAGTTGGATATGCGGCAGTCTGCTCTCCTGAAGAAACACAGTCCTCGCGTGTCTGCTGATTTGGAAGCGGTGTTGGGGATGACGATAAAGGCTCCTGAGCAAATCAGGGCTACCAAGAAAGGGAAAGACTTCCTGTGGGCAGGAACAAACCTGAACGAGAAGGACCAGAACATCGTAATTTATACGTATGCATGGGATGGAGGGGATGCCCTGACACCTTGGAATTTTGCTCAGAAACGTGACTCTGTGATGCGGCAGAATATTCCAGGAAGTGAGCCAGACCAATGGATGCAGACGACGCGCGAGGAGGGAATACCTGTTATGACGAGCGTGATACGCGAGATGGGCGGACATGTCGTCCAGGAGGTTCACGGGCTTTGGGAGATGAGGAATGGTGCTTTGGGAGGCCCCTTCGTTAGCCTGTGCCGTATCGACACACTTGGGAACAGGGTGATAGCTGCTGAAGGATTTGTCTATTCTCCCAGTACGGACAAGCGTGAGTTGGTGCGCGAGCTGGAAGCCTCGCTGCGGACTCTTTCTGCTTTCTGATGCAGCAAAAAAAGATGGATTCATATAGGATATTTATGCAAAAAGTAGTATCTTTGCCTTTCGATTAGATAGAAACTCATTGGATGAAACGCGGAATATACATTATTTATATAAGTGTGGTGGCTTGGCTGGCAGGGAATTGCGTAGCATTGGCCCAACCTCGATTCGTGCCTGACCAGGAAATCATGAAACTGGGTGAGGTGCAGTTCCAAACCCCAAGGAACATTACTTTCGGATTTGCCAACAAAGGAAATCGATCGCTGAAGATAAAGGAGGTGAAACCCTCGTGTGGGTGCACTACAGTAAAGTTTCCCACTGACGATATCAAAGCAGGCGAGCATGGCCAGATAGTGGCCACCTATGATGCTGGCATGCTGGGCACTTTCTACAAGGAACTGGCTGTCTACACCAATTATCGGGAGGAACCTTTCTACCTGACGATGCAAGGAACTGTGGTGACAGACGTACAGGACTGGAGCGGTGAGTATCCCATCAATTTGGGCAACGTGAGTCTGCTCTCGAACTATATCGAGTTTGATAATGTGAACAAGGGTGACCGCCCTGTGGCAGAGTTGCATCTGGTGAATACTGAACACACGGCTTTCAAACCGGAACTGATGCACTTGCCTCCCTATCTGACGGCGCAAGCTGTGCCTGAAAACATTCCTGCAGGCAAGCCTGGCATAATCTATCTGACTCTGGACAGCGAAAAACTGGCAGACTATGGCTTGACGCAGACCAACATATATCTGGCTCGCTATCTGGGCGACAAGGTGAGCGAGACGAATGAAATCCTCGTGTCGGCAGTTCTGCTGCCTGATTTCAGCAATCTGACACAGACTCAACTGGACAATGCACCTATGATGGAGCTCTCGAGCACCCAATTGGATATGGGACAGATGGGCGCCAAGAAGAAACTGACAGAAACGGTGATGGTAACCAATACAGGTAAATCTGCGTTGGAGATCAAGAAAGTGCAAGTCTTCAATAAGGCTCTGACCGTTTCGTTGAGCAATCGGACTCTGGCTCCTGGCAAGAGTGCCAAGCTGAAGATTTCGGCTGTAGCCAGCTATATGAAACAGGCAAAGAGCAGACCACGCGTGCTCTTGATATCCGATGATCCCCGCAATCCGTTGCAGACTATCAATGTGAACGTGGAAGAATAAGAAGAAATAATAAGAATCATACATGGAACACCCGGAAAACAGCGAAGAATACAAAGGATTGACCGTGAATAACGGTGTGGGTCCTGTGAGTATCGTGAATCCCTATCTGAAGCGTGGACGATTCGCGCGCAGGAAACTATCCGCAGCAGACTACGTGGAAGGCATTCTGAAGGGAAACGTCAGTATCTTGGGGCAAGCAGTCACTTTGGTGGAGAGTACTGTGCCAGAGCATCATCAGGTAGCTCAGGAGGTAATAGAGAAATGCTTGCCCTACAGCGGCAAGAGTGTGCGCATCGGCATCAGCGGAGTTCCAGGTGCTGGCAAGAGTACCAGTATCGACGAGTTTGGCATCCATGTGCTGAAGAAATACGGGGGGCGTCTGGCTGTTCTGGCAATAGACCCAAGCAGCGAGTTGACCAAAGGAAGTATCCTGGGCGACAAGACCCGCATGGAGAAACTGAGTGTACATCCGGATTCATTCATTCGTCCCAGTCCTTCAGCTGGCAGTTTGGGTGGAGTGGCACGCAAGACACGCGAGACGATTATCCTGTGTGAGGCAGCTGGATTCGACAAGATATTTGTGGAAACCGTAGGAGTTGGTCAAAGCGAGACGGCTTGCCACTCGATGGTGGACTTCTTTTTGCTGATCCAATTGGCTGGGACGGGAGATGAGCTGCAAGGAATTAAGCGTGGCATCATGGAAATGGCCGACGGAATCATCATCAATAAGTGTGACGGCAACAACGTGGAGAAATGCAAATTGGCCGCTACGCAGTTCCGCAATGCTTTGCATCTCTTCCCCATGCCTGAGAGTGGATGGCTGCCGCAGGTCTTGACATATAGTGGTTTTTATGGCTATGGAATAGAAGAGGTGTGGAATATGGTCTACGAGTACATCGATTTCGTGAAGAAGAATGGCTACTTCGAATATCGGCGTGCTGAACAGGCAAAGTTCTGGATGTATGAAAGCATCAACGAGAACCTGAGAAACAGTTTCTACAACAACCCCACCATCAAAGACTTGTTGCAAGCTGCAGAAAGGAGTGTGCTGGAGGGACGCAAGACTTCATTCGTTGCAGCCAAGCAACTCCTTGATTCTTACTTTGCACTCCTCCATTAACCATTTTGGAGTGGAGGTCGCTCCACAGATTCCAACAGACTTACAGTCTTTCAGCCAGTCGAGTTGAATCTCGCTGGCTGAATCTATCATGTAGGAATATGGATTGCTAGCTTTACATTCATCAAAAAGCATGCGTCCGTTGCTGCTTTTCTGTCCGCATACGAAGAGGATAACATCGTGTTTCGTGGCAAACGCTCGAATATTTGGCATGCGGTTGGCAACCTGACGGCAGATGGTGTCGTAGTAGGTGAAAGTGGCATTCGGACTGATATGCTCACTGATGTAGTTCACAATTCTCTGGAATCCATCCAAGGGCTTGGTGGTTTGAGAAAAGAGACAGATGTCTTGGTTGAAATCAAGGCGGTTGACCTCCTCAGGTGTCTCGATAATGATGGCTGTGCCGTTGGTTTGTCCTACAAGTCCCAATACCTCGGCATGACCGTTCTTTCCGAAGATGACAATCTGCTTGCGATGATCTTTGTCAGCATCGTATTCCCGTTTTATCCGTTCCTGCAGATGAAGTACAACGGGACATGTGGCGTCGATAACATTGATGTGGTTTTGCTTAGCCTGCTGGTATGTGCTGGGGGGCTCTCCGTGGGCGCGCAACAGAACTTTTTCGTTGTGGAGTTGGAGGAACTGCTGGTGATCAATAGTCTGAAGTCCCAACTGAAGGAGACGGTTGCACTCTTGTCCGTTGTGAACGATATCGCCCAAGCAATAGAGTCTTTCGCCTTTCGACAATTCTTCTTCTGCTTTCCCAATGGCTCGAGTCACTCCAAAACAGAATCCGCTACCCTGATCAATCTCGATGGTCATGCTTCGTTAGCTGCTTTTTTGAATTCGTTCAACAACCATTCGTTCTGTTCTGGGATGGTCATGTGGCTATTGTCGAGTACAATGGCATCAGGTGCTTGCCGCAGAGGAGCAATCTCACGTGTGGAATCAATGCGGTCGCGCTCCTGTACGTTGAAGAGAATCTCCTCGAAGTTGCACTCTTCGCCTTTTGCCGTCAGTTCGTCGAAACGTCGCTGAGCACGTACTTCTGCGCTGGCAGTCACGAAAATCTTCAGTTCAGCATCTGGGAAAACAACCGTTCCTATATCGCGTCCATCCATCACGACACCCTTTGCCTTCCCCATCTCGCGTTGTTGCTCCACCATTGCTTCGCGGACAAAGCCGATAGCTGCTATGGGGCTGACATGATTGGATACTTCCATACTGCGTATTTTCTTTTCCACACACTTTCCGTTAAGATACGTGTCGGGGCGACCTGTCTTGGGATTGAACACAAAGGAAATCCTGATTTGATCCATTTGGTTTCGCAGGGTATCCTCATCGATCCCCTCTTTCGTGATGATGCCGTGGATAAGGCTATAAAGAGTAACGGCGCGGTACATGGCTCCCGTATCAATGTAGACATAGCCAATCTTCTTGGCCAAATCCTTTGCCATCGTGCTTTTGCCGCATGATGAGAACCCATCAATGGCTATCGTAATCTTCTTCATATCGCTAACTGGTATTTTATTTGCCTTTCTGCAGACCGTATGCCAAGGAGACAGAGAAACTGGGGGCACTGATGTGGTACTTGGCATAAGCCAGACCAATCTTGAAGCGGTTGAGGTTGACTCCTGCACCAAAACTGAGACCTGCAGCATGAGAACTGCCTGCAGCCTTCATCTCATTGGCTCTGCGGAAATTGTATCCTGCACTTAGATAGAAAATTTGAGTGGGGACGATGTCGACACCCAGATTGAAGTGGTTCATGAAGACCTTCCCGCCCTTTGTCGTGCCTTGTGGGGAATAATAGTATTTCTTGCTCCATCGGGTCATGTCGATCATCGTGAGGGAAATCTTGACGGGCGCGTGGCCAAGTCCTTTGGTGAACCCAATCTCGAGGTCGAAGGGAAGGTGCTCGTGATGGTTGCCAAAAGCCTTGAACTGTCCACCCAGGTTGCGTGCTGCGGCAGCCAGAGCGAAATCCTGTCCTTCATCATTGACGAAGTAGCTGACACCCAAATCAACAGCCATGGCGCATGAAGTGAACTCTCCGTAGTGTGAATAGATGAATTTCCCACTGACTCCTCCTACCCAGTTGTCGCTTAGCTCGTAACTATAGGTTCCGCAGAGCAGCATGTCTAAAGCGTTCATGTCGCCGATGATTTCACCTGTTTCCAAAGTTTCTTTCATCGATCCATATCCCACAAACTGAGCTCCTACACCCCACGTGCCCCTATCGCCATGCATCTGGCTGTAGTTGGCACTTCCTGCTTTACTCCCACGCATGTATGTCAGAAAGTTGAATCCGACGGTTTTTTCGTTCACGCTCGAGAGTAATGCTGGATTCTGGAATACCAGAGAAGGGTCGTCTTCAATCAACGATATGTTTTTACCACCCAATGCAGTTGCATGAGCCGAGGTTGGCAAGTTCAGAAAGTTGAAAATACTTGTGCTTTCCTGACCTTTGCAAACAAAAATGAATGCAAAAAGAAAAAAACTGAGCGCAAGGAAGCCTTTCTTCGTCATATAAGTATTGTTTTGGGTTCAAAGGTAGTGTATTTTCTCCCAATATCAGTCTAGAAAACATAAAAAATGCGTTAGTTTGAAAAAAAATAGCGAAAGAGGATAGGCGGAATGAAAAAAATGTGCTACATTTGTCCCATAGAGTCGTGAAAAAGAAAAAAAATATCATATGGAAACAAACAAAACAGTAAATGTAAACGATGAGCTTCGTGGTCAGAAGTCGACCAATATTCTGATTGGTTATGTTTTGGCTTTGGCAGCGATGTTCGTGGCATTTGAGTACACTCAGCGTGAAGTGAAGGCCGTTGAGGAAGAGAAGATTTATGAATTCAGAATGGAAGAGGACATGATCCCCATCACTCAGCAGCAAGAGATTGTAGCTCCTCCTCCAGCAGCTGCTCCCAAGGTGGCTGAAATTATCAACATCGTGGACAACGAGACAGAACTCCCTGAGGAGGAAGTTGAGACGAGCGAGGAAATGAACCAGGCTATCACAACTGTGGTAGGTACGGGTGCTCCCACTGCTGCTGTTGCAACAGGTCCTGTTGGTCCTATCGTAGAGGCTGATGATGACGATCGTATTTTCGATGTCGTTGAAGAGAATGCTCAGTTCCCTGGTGGTGATGAGGCTTGTTTCAAATGGCTGAGTGAGCACATCAAATATCCCTCCATCTGCCAAGAGCAGGGTGTTCAGGGACGTGTTATCGTGCAGTTCGTCGTAAATAAGGACGGAACCATTGTTGATGTGAAGACGGTGCGTAGTCCTGATCCTAATCTGACTAAGGAAGCAGAGCGCGTAGTAAAGGAGATGCCTAAGTGGAAGCCTGCTCGTCAGGGTAACAAGACCGTACGTTCTCGTTTCAATCTTCCCGTTATGTTCCGTTTGAACTGATCCTGTTATTTGAAAAGAAGTTAAAACAATGTTATTAGTCAAGGCTGCTCTCCGTCTGGTGGGCAGCCTTTGTGTTTGATAGAGAACAATAATCTAAAGAAAATCCTTAATAATATATTAATGTATACCAGTAACCAACTTTTGGAGAAAGTTAACCAAGCGCTGGATCATCTGGCGTATGACAGACAACCTCAGGGGCTCTACGCTCCCATCAAATATGAACTTTCGTTGGGCGGAAAACGTTTGCGTCCAGTATTGATGCTTCTTACTTATAATATGTATAAGGAGGATGTGGAAAACATCATGATGCAAGCTTTGGGATTGGAAATCTACCATAATTTCACTCTGCTCCACGATGATGTGATGGATCGTGCTGATGTGCGTCGAGGAAAGCCGTGTGTACATAAGGTCTGGAATGATAACACGGCAATCTTAAGTGGTGACACCATGATTGTAGATTCCTTCATCCGTATGCAACAATGTGATCCTGCTCACCTGCCAGACGTGATGGATGTGTTTAGTCGGACAGCTCTGGAAATCAGTGAGGGACAACAATACGACATGGAGTTTGAGAACCGAAATGATGTAAAGGAGGAAGAGTATCTGGAGATGATACGTTTGAAAACCAGTGTGTTGCTCGCATGTGCTGTCAAGATTGGTGCACTTTTGGGCGACGCAACGAATGAGGATGCAGCCTTGCTTTATGATTTTGGTGAGAGAATAGGGTTGGCTTTCCAATTGCAGGACGATTATTTGGACGTCTATGGCGACTTTGCTGTGTTTGGTAAGAGGATTGGTGGAGATATTTTGTGCAATAAAAAAACATACTTGCTCATCAAGGCCTTTGAACATGCAAATGAGGGGCAGCGTAAAGAACTGGAATCGTGGATCTCTCGAACCGAATACGCTCCACAGGAGAAGATAGATGCAGTAACACGTCTATACAACGAAATCGGTGTTCGTGAGCTGTGCGACCAGAAGATCAACATGTTTTTCCAGTTGGCTGAACAGAGTTTGCAGAAGGTAAGTCTTCCTTGGGAAAAGAAATCCCAATTGTGGAATTATGCTCTCCAATTGATGAGTCGAAAATCCTAAATCTGATTGTCTGGTGATAGATACTCACAGTCATATTTATGGGCCTGAATTTGCGGAGGATATTGATCAGGTCATAACCCGTGCTCAGGAGGCTGGAGTCGAGAAGATTCTGTTGCCTAACATCAATGCAGAAAGCATCCAGCCCATGTTGAAGCTGTGTGAGCGATATGCGGGATATCTGTATCCCATGCTGGGGCTTCATCCTACAGATATGGACAAAGATTTCTGTTCAGTCTTGGATGATATGGAACTTCAGCTTCAAGGCAATCATCCTTATATTGCTGTAGGTGAGGTGGGATTGGACTATTATTGGGATCGTAGTCTCTACGATGAGCAGCAGGAAGCATTTGAGCGTCAAATAGAGTGGGCAGCACGTTATGATTTGCCCCTTATGATTCATTCCCGTTCAGCACACAAGGAACTGGTAAACATCATGGAACGGCATCGAGGTCAAGAACTTCGAGGTGTTTTTCATTGTTTTGGCGGCACGTTGGAGGAGGCTCAGGAATTGCTCTCATTCCCTGGATTCGCACTTGGCATAGGTGGAGTGCTCACCTATAAAAAATCTCCTCTCCCAGAGGTGTTTCAGAGCGTGCCGCTTTCAAGAATCGTCATTGAGACAGATTCTCCTTATTTGGCTCCCGTACCTCATCGGGGACAAAGAAATGAGAGTTCGTATGCCATTGATGTGCTGAAAAAGTTATCTTATATATATAAGGTTAGCGAGGAAGAGGTTTCAGAACGCACAAATCTCAACGTAATGTCTATTTTTAGTCGTTTGAATGTGCTTGTGTAGGCATGAAATAACAAAAATCACGCCTTGGAAGAAACTTTTTTGCCTTTAGATATGGAAATCTACAAAAAAAAAGATATTTTTGTAACCGAAAACGTGTATTATGACGTTTGCTGATGCCAATTTTTAGCATGGAGAGATGCTCGAGTGGCTGAAGAGGCACGCCTGGAAAGCGTGTGACCGGCAAAACTGGTTCGCGAGTTCGAATCTCGCTCTCTCCGCTTAAGTGAAAGATATAAACAAATAAAATTAATTTAATTAACATTAAACACAAAACAAAATGAAAAAGTTTTTTGCTATTGTAGCAATGGTTGCTGCTTGCTCTTTTGGAGCAACATCTCCCCTTATGGCTCAAGATGAGGAAGCTGCTGCTCCCGAAACTACTGCTGTTGCAGACTCTACCGCTGTGGACACCACTGCAGCTGAACCCGCTCCCGAGGAAATCGCTCCCGTGGTAGAAGAAGAAAATGAAGGTATCTTCAAGTCTTTGAAGACAAAGTACATTGAGGGTGGTGCAGGCTTCATGTCTCTGGTTGCCATCGCTTTGGTTCTCGGTTTGGCATTCTGTATCGAGCGTATCGTTTATCTGAGTCTGGCTCAGATCAATACTCGTAAGTTTACTGAAGAACTGGCTCAGCTCGTTGCTGCTGGCAAGATCTCTGAAGCTATCGACAAGTGCAAGAATACTCGTGGTCCTGTTGCTCAGGTTAGTGGCAAGGCTATGGAGTGCTTGGCTTCAAATGACCGTAACGATATCGGCACAATCGAGCGCACCATCAATATGGAGGCTGAGGTTCAGGGCACCTACCTTGAGGAGAACTGCTCTTGGATTACCTTGTTCATCGCCATGGCTCCTTCTCTGGGATTCTTGGGAACTGTAATCGGTATGGTTATGGCATTCGATGACATCCAGCGTGCTGGTGATATCAGTCCTACCGTTGTTGCAGGTGGTATGAAGGTCGCTCTGATCACCACTATCTTCGGTATTATCGTTGCATTGGTTCTGCAGGTATTCTACAACTACATCCTCTCTAAGGTAGAGTCTTTGACCTCTAACATGGAGGAAGCAGCACAGGAACTGCTTATCATGTGCGTTAAGTCCGACAAGTGCAAGAAGTAATTATAACCGATTTATAGAAGGAGAGTAAATCTATGAAGATTGAAAAAATTTCCAAGATGGCTCTGTACATCTGCATTGGAATTATCGTAGTTTGCTTCGCTCTTTTCATGACGATCGGCTACAATAATCCTGTAGGTGACACCAACGAACCACTCTTGACAGACGTGGTGATGTGGCTGATGTATCTTATGATCATTGCCACAGCAATACTGACCATCTGGGGTGTCATATGTGGCATCCGAAGTAACAAAGGTAACGATCCTGCTGCTTCAACAGGTGTTCCTGGCGGCAAGATCACGTTGTTCACGATTATTCTGCTGATTGCTTCTTTGGCTGTTGGCGTAGTCCTTGGTTTAGGAGAACCAGACTTTACTGCTTCCGATGGTACCGTCACAACCGGTGGATGGGTTACCGTAGTTGACGCATTCTGCGTTTCTATTGGTATCCTGATCGTTGCAGCTGCTATTGCTGTAGCTGTCAGCATGACAGGCGTTCTCGCTAAGAGTGCAAGCAAGTAAAATACATCAAAAAGCGATTTAAGAGATATGGCAAAAAAGAAAAAGAAAATGCCGGGTCTGAACACCAGTTCTACCGCAGATATTTCTTTTATGTTGCTGATCTTCTTCTTGGTTACGACATCAATGGATACAGACATGGGTCTTGCTCGTCGTCTGCCCCAACCACCAGATCCTGATCAAGAGGATGCACAAATCGATGTAAAGGAAAGAAACGTACTGAACGTGCGTATCAATGCTGCCGGTAATCTGATGTGCAACCACGAAACTATCGATATCAGAGAATTGCGTGCTCGTGCAAAGGAGTTTATCAAGAATGAGGCAAATTCGCCCACCTTGCCTGAGAAGCATGAAGTAGACATTGATCTTTTGGGTCGTTGTTACATTACTGACAAGCATGTCATTTCTGTTCAGACCGACCGTGGTACTCCGTATGCAGCTTATTTCCAGGTTCAGAACGAGTTGGTGGCCGCATACAATGAGTTGCGTGAAGAGGTTTCCAAAGAAAAGTTTGGCCGCAGCTATGCTAATCTGAAGGAAGAAGAAAAGGTCGCTATACGTAAGTATTATCCCCAGAAGATCTCTGAGGCAGAACCTAAAAATTATGGAGGAAACTAAATATGGCAGCATTTAAAAGAAAGCAAAGTCGCGAAATGCCTGAGATGAATACTTCATCTCTGCCTGACTTGATTTTTACCATTCTGTTTTTCTTCATGATGGTAACCACAATGCGTGAGGTTACTCTTAAGGTTAAGTTCACCGTTCCTCAGGGTACTGAGTTGGAGAAGTTGGAAAAGAAGTCTGTCGTGTCGTTCATCTATGTTGGCCCTCCAACTGATGCTCTGCGTGCGCAGATGGGTAGCGGTACCCGTATCCAACTTAATGACCGTTATGCTGAGCCTCGTGAGGTAATGGATTTCGTGGCTGCTGAGCGTCAGGGCATGATGAACCAGGCTGAGCAAGTGATATCCATCAAGGCAGATCAGTATACCCAGATGGGTTATATTACTGATATCAAGGAAGTCTTGCGTAAATCATGGGCATTGCGTATCAACTATTCTGCAACGCATCGCAATTGAAAAGAGCAAATTGCTTTTTGCAAGGTAACTGAAGTAGAGTTTTTTTCTCGTAGTATAAAAATGAGGCGATTCATATTGTAAGAGTCGCCTTTTTTTTGTATATTTGCGCAGATAAAACGTTTTTCTTATGGCAGTAACGAATATTGATGCTCTGGATGAGCAGATATTGAAAATGATTGCAGGTAATGCACGTATTCCATTTCTTGAGGTTGCTCGAGCTTGTCACGTTTCGGGTGCGGCAATCCATCAGCGTATCCAGAAATTAGTCCAGCAAGGGGTAATCAAAGGTTCTCAGTTCATCTTTGATCCTGAAGCTTTGGGATACGAGACATGTGCGTTTGTGGGGTTGTTCCTCAAGGATCCTTCCGATTTCGATCGGGTAGTGGCTGAGCTTCATAAGATTCCAGAAGTGGTGGAGTGCCACTATACAACAGGAACTTACGATATGTTTATCAAGATATATGCTCGCAATAACCATCACATGTTGAGCATTATCCATGATAAACTCCAACCTTTGGGTTTGCAGCGTAGTGAGACTATCATTTCGTTCAACGAGGCTATTAAGCGTCAGTTGCCTGTCCCAAATTTTGAAGAAGAAGCTCAGAAGGCATGATCTGTATCATTGCTGCGGTTGCCCAAAATGGCGCAATCGGTTTTCGGAACAACCTCCTTTATCGCCTGCCCAATGACTTGCGCCGGTTCAAATCATTGACCATAGGACATACAGTTATTATGGGGCGTCGCACTTTCGATTCGCTTCCTAAAGGTGCTTTGCCTAATCGCCGGAATATAGTCTTGTCTCGTACTGTAAAGGAATTGCCAGGAGCAGAAGTCTATCCATCTTTAGAGTCGGCCCTGAAAACTTGTTCTGTGGATGAAGAGGTCTTTATTATTGGTGGTTCCAGCGTCTATGCAGAAGCCTTTCCTTTAGCAGATCGCTTGTGTCTGACCGAAGTGTTGGATACCCCTGCTGAGGCTGACGCTTTCTTCCCTGCCTATAACAGCAATGAATGGAAAGTCACTTCCTTGGAATTTCATGGATATGATGACCGTCATGCTCAAGCTTACAGATTTGTTGATTATACACGAAAATGAAACCATATTTAGATTTGCTTACCCGAATCTTGGATGAGGGATACCAGAAAAAAGACCGTACGGGGACGGGTACGATTGGTGTGTTTGGTCATCAGATGCGCTTTAATCTGTCAGAGGGCTTTCCTTTGCTGACCACTAAGAAAGTTCATTTGAAGTCCATTATTTACGAGCTCCTGTGGTTCCTCCGTGGCGATACGAATGTTAAGTATCTTCAGGAGAATGGAGTCCGTATCTGGAATGAGTGGGCAGATCCTGTTACGGGCGATTTAGGGCATATCTATGGCTATCAGTGGCGTTCATGGCCTGATTATGATGGAGGTTACATTGATCAGATTCAACAGGTTGTGGATACCATCAAGAACAATCCTGATTCGCGACGCATCATTGTCAGCGCTTGGAATGTGGCAGATATCAAGAACATGAATCTGCCTCCCTGCCATGCTTTTTTCCAGTTTTATGTGGCTGATGGGAAACTGAGCTTGCAACTCTATCAGCGGAGTGCTGACTGTTTCTTGGGCGTGCCCTTCAATATTGCTTCGTATGCCTTGTTGTGTATGATGATGGCGCAGGTTTGTGATCTTCAGCCAGGTGAATTCATCCATACCACTGGAGACACACACATTTACCTGAATCATTTGGAGCAGGTAAAGTTGCAGCTTACTCGTGAGCCTCGTCCCCTCCCTCGCATGATTATCAATCCTGATGTGAAGAATATCTTTGATTTCCGCTATGAGGATTTTCAACTCGAGGGCTATGACCCTTGGCCTGCCATCAAGGGTGTAGTCAGCGTGTAAGGGGATATGACATTGCCTGAAGACTTCGTACGTATGATGCATGAGCAGTATGATGCAGATACTGCCGATTCCTTGTGTCATGCTCTCTGTGATACGGAGCCTGAGGTCTCCATACGTCTCAATCCTCGCAAAGGAAAAACTCTTTCGATAGAGAATCTTGATGTTGAGGCATGCCCTTGGTGTCCTGATGCTTACTATTTGCACGAAAGGCCAGCCTTTACTTTTGATCCCCTTCTGCATGCTGGAGCCTATTATGTGCAGGAAGCGTCTTCCATGTACGTTTCTCAACTGCTACGTCATCATTTCCCCATTTCTGGACCTTCTTCCGCTTTGGATCTCTGTGCAGCTCCAGGTGGAAAAAGCACGCTCTTGGCCAGCTTGTTGCCCTCAGGGTCCATACTTGTCAGCAATGAACCTATGCCCAAGAGGGCTCAGGTGCTTGCAGAGAATATGCAGAAATGGACGCGCACAGCCGAGGGTGAATATCCTGTCCGTAGTGTTGTCACGCAAAACTATCCGACTGATTTTGTGGAGTTCACAGGATCGTTTGATTTGTTGCTTACTGACGTTCCTTGCTCTGGCGAGGGAATGTTCCGCAAGGCTGAGGTTGCTGTTCAGGATTGGAGCCTACAGAATGTGGATCTCTGCTGGCGTCGTC
>JAEEGF010945872.1_pt1 | contig 41697 bp, 27 predicted proteins | sample 9134171 | NCBI WGS metagenome assembly JAEEGF01 (sample SAMN16246542, study PRJNA631951) | gut metagenome | biome: gut microbiome; feature: rumen; material: AP-attached | host: Bos | place: Iran: Karaj | collected 2018-10 | reverse complement strand
GCAGCGTGTCCGCAAACTCCTCCAGGGTACCGCCCAGTTGGAGTTCTGGCTGACCTATGACAATGCCGAGGCTTACCGGATGCTTGAACAGGTTGACGATTTTGTCGCTTCTATCGGTGGTGTCGAGGCCAAGGAAGAGACAACCGAGGAGGTTGCCGAGGTTGAGGAACAGCCAGTTTCCGAGGGCGACTCGCTGCTGAATGCACTGGGTGCCGACAAGGACAACAGTGCCGAGGCTGCAAACGATGAACTCACCAAGAACCACCCCCTCTTCAACGAAAATATGTTGATGCCCAACATCAATCAGCAGGGTGGCCTGCTGGCCGGCCCTGTTGTGGGCTACGCTCACGGCAAGAGCCGCGAGGCCATCAACCGCATGATTGATGCCGCTATGGAGAAGCGCATCATTGACAACCGCACAGTGAAGTTCCTTTGGGGTGCTAAACCCGTTCAGGACGGTTCCGACATTTATCAATTATATGCTATCCGCATCAATACCCGCGACGGTTCCGCTCTGCTGGACGGTAGCGTTATCACCGATGCCCGCCAGGACTTCACCAATGCCGGCGGTAACGAGATTTCGATGACAATGAACAGCGAGGGCGCCCGCGAGTGGAAACGCATCACTGGCGAGAATGTGGGCAACTGCATTGCCATTGTCCTGGATAACCTGGTCTATTCGGCTCCTGTGGTCAACGGCGAGATTGCCGGTGGCCGTTCCTCAATCACTGGCGCTTTCACGCTGGAGGAAGCCAAAGACCTTGCCAATATTCTTAAGTCAGGTAAACTCCCAGCCCCCGCAGTCATCGTCCAGGAGGCCGTTGTTGGTCCTTCTCTGGGTCAGGAGTCTATCAATAGAGGTTTGATTTCATTCATCCTTGCTTTCATCATCGTTCTTATTTATATGGTGGTGTTCTACAACCGCGGCGGTTGGGTTTCGGCCATTGCCCTTGTGACCAACATCTTCCTGCTGTTCGGTGTGCTGGCCTCTGTCGGTGCTGTGCTCACCATGCCCGGTATTGCCGGTATCGTCTTGACGTTGGCAATGGCTGTGGACGGCAACGTTATTATATATGAACGTATCAAAGAAGAGTTGCGTGCCGGTTCGAGCATGGCCAATGCCGTGTCGGCTGGTTTCAAGAACGCTTATTCCGCTATTATCGACGGACAGGTGACCACCTTCCTGCTGGGTCTGGTGCTGATTATGTTCGGTTCGGGTCCTGTGCAGGGCTTTGCCGTCACGCTGTGCATCGGTATTGTCACTTCGTTGTTCACATCTATCTTCATCACGCGTCTGTGCATTGACTGGATGCTGAACCACAAGAAGAAGATGAACTTCTCCTATCCTTTCTCCGAGAATTTCATGCGCGATGCCAATGTTGATTTCATAGGCAAACGCAAAGTATTCTATATTATCGCAGTTTGTGCAATTGCTATCTGCTTGATTGGTATTTTTGCCCGTGGTTTGAGCCGCGGTATCGACTTTACTGGTGGCCGTACCTATGTGGTACGCTTTGACCAGCCGGTTAACGCTGTCGATGTCCGTTCTGCCCTTGACCAGCAGTTTGGCGAAGCCCCCGAGGTGAAGACCTATGGTCCCAGCACACAGTTGAAGATTACCACCAAGTATAAATTCAACGAGGATGGTGAGTCTGTAAACAATGAGATTGCATCGTTGTTGTATGCCGGTACAAAGGGTTTCTTTGCCAACGGAATCACAGAAGACGAGTTCCGCAGTACTGAGACCAACCCGCTGGGTATTATCCAGTCGGAACAGGTGGGTGCATCTATTGCCAACGATTTGGTGAGAAATGCATTCCTGGCTGTTATCGGTGGTCTGCTTGTGATGTTCGTGTACATCGGCCTCCGTTTCCGCAGCTGGCGTTTCGGTGTGGGTAGTGTTGTCGCCTTGGCACACGATACCATACTCGTTATCGGTGTCTTTGCTTTGCTGCACGGACTGCTGCCCTTTAACTTGGATGTAGACCAGTCGTTCATTGCGGCAGTGCTGACGGTAATCGGTTACTCCATCAATGCCACAGTGGTTATCTTCGACCGTGTGCGTGAGTACCGCAAACTGTACCCGAAGCGCACTCTCAAGGCCCACATGAACGATGCTATCAACTCTACATTGGCACGTACTATTAATACAAGCGGTACCACTTTCTTCACACTGTTGATGATGTTCATCTTCGGCGGTGAGGTGATCCGCGGTTTCATCTTCGCCATATTGATTGGTGTGCTCTGTGGTGTCTTCTCGTCGGTTTGCATTGCCTGCTCGGTTGTGTTTGAGATTTCACGCCGCGACCAGAAAGCACTTGATGCCTAATTAACAGATTACATTATTAGACGATGGAATATATCCTTTTCATACTGGTAATTGTTCTCCTGGTCGGAGGCAGGTCGGTGAAGTCAATACGAGCTTTCCGACAGGAACTCTCCGACCTGGAGAATGCTCCAGAGAAACCCCAGTCGGCCTTCGAGTCGCTGTTTGCAACAGCGAAGAATGGCACCAGGAGTTTTGCCGAAGAGGAAAAGAATGCGGGCTACTTCACTTATGAGACCGAGGACTCGTCATCCGAGGCCCAGTATAACGGTCCCAAAGTGTCGAAACCCGTTGTGCAGATGGTTGCCAAGGAGGAGGCCGAGGCTGATACCGCCGCCTTTGACCTTAGACAAGCTATCGTCTATAATGCGATTCTGACCCCTAAATACCTCAGTGAGGTAGGATATAGTGAAATTAATTAATCTTTTTATAGTAATAATACCTAAAGAGTATGTTTAGAAAAGTACTAATGACGATCGGTCTGTTGCTGATGGCGAACCTCGCCCTCGCACAGGGTACTATCAAAGGTACCATTATTGATCAGAAGACAAAAGAGCCTGTTGCTTTTGCCAACGTCGTTGCAATGCAAGACGGTAAACAGATCAAGGGTGCGCAAACAGACATGGAAGGTAAGTTCACCTTGGCGCCGCTGAATGTCGGTAATTACGACATCAAGGCATCCTGTGTGGGTTACAACACCTACACGCGTGAAGGCTTCACGGTGAAAGCCTCTGGTATCTCCCCCTGCAACATTGAGCTCTCCTCAGCAGCTACTACGTTGGAGGTCGTTGAGATTAAGGAAAGTAAAAACCCGATTATCGATATCGGAAGTGCTGAGACAGGTCAGCGTATGTCGGCAGATGATATCGCCCACATGCCGGGTACATCGGTGGACGCCATTGTGGCTGCCGTCGGTGGTGTGGGTTACAGTGACGGTGGTACCAGTACCGCCCGTGGTGAGGAAGGCATGGTGACCATGACCGGTGGCGTGCGCAAGCGTACTGGTGTCAATGTGCCTAAGGAGGCTATCGCCGAGATTCAGGTTATCCTCGGTGGTACCCCGGCCAGCATCGGTGAAGCTATCGGCGGTACTCAGATTATTACCCTGAAACCTCCTACGAGCCAGCTCCACGGTGGTGTCCGTTACGAGACGATTCTCAACTACAGAATGTACAATACTCTTGTTGCCTATTTGATGGGTCCTGTCATCAAGCAGAGCATCAAGGATGAGAATGGAAATGTGACCGGCGACCGTGCTTTGGTTGGTTTCCGTCTGACTTTGGACGGAAGATATTCCAACAACAGCTTCTATCGCCCCAAGGGCTATCGCTACATGGTGGTGAGGGACGACCTTGTCCGCCAGTATGAGCAAAGCCCCATCAATTATGACCCGGTAACCGGTACTGTGAACTACTCTGCTGAGAGTGGCCTCTACAGAGACGCCTTTGTCGAGATAAAGAACCTTACCAAGAAAGACTTCGGCGGCGATGCCAGCCGTGTCCCCAACACCAGGTCCTACTCCATTGCCTCGCAGTTGGCATTCGACGTCCGCTTCTCGGACTATGCCACTCTGAACATCACAGGAGACTTCTCTTTCAGCTATGGCCCCAATACTGGTCTGGATCCTCTCAACATGGCTCGCTGTGCTAACAACGTAAGCCGTTCTATGCAATGGGACGTGATGGTGGATTTCACCCAGCGTTTCCCCGACGAGGAGGCTTCTGCTGACAACACTGAGGGAAGCAGCTCTGAGGGCAAGGCAATCAAGAATGTAATGTATAACATCTCTGCCATGTTCGACCGCAGTTATGGCTATACCTATAACGAGGTTTTCGGCAGCAGTATCAATGATGTGTTCAAGTATGGCTATATCGGCCGTCTTGAAACCGAACAGGTCCCGACCTATGAGTTGAATCCCTCTTTCAACTACAATGGCATTAGCCGTGCTGCAATGGTTCAGAACAACTGGTACGATGTTATTGACTGGAGCACATTTGAACCCTACGAGGGCAACCAGATTCTTGCAAATTACAACCTCCAGCTGCTTGGCATCCCCGCTATTTCCGGTATGTTGACCAACATCGATAACTTGCGTAACTTCAAAGGTCTTGCCAACGGTGATGTCCCTGACAACATCTATGGCTTGATGAACAACGTGGGTGTGCAGGGTACAGGTTTCGCTTTCCAGCAAGTGGATTACATCTATTTGACCGCCAAAGCCAGTGCTGAGATTAAGGGTCATGCAATTGAAATCGGTTTCCAGTATGACCGTTCCGACCAGTCCTACTATGCTTTGAGCACAAATTCCCTGTGGACTATTATGCGTCAGAATGCCAACCGCCATATTCTCCAGATGGATTTGAGCAAGCCCAACTACCGTTGGGAGGGTTCTACTCTGTATGTAGACTATGACCGTCTGCTCAACAGAGAAGCCCAGTCCTACTTCGACAGAGCCATGCGTGACTACCTTGGTTGGTCGGGCGATGACAAGTTAGAGGTTCAGTATCTCGATGTCGACCGCTACTTGCCCGAAGATTATGTCAAGGCTGGTGGTATGGACATGTTCTCTTCCGACGAGTTGTTCAATAACGGCTCCAGACTTGTCAACTACTATGGTTATGACCATACTGGTAAGAAGTTCAACAGCAGCAACTGGAGTTTGAAGGATTTCTTCAACCCGAGCAACCCCAAATACCGCTATGCTCCTTCCTACACTCCCACCTATATGGCTGGCTATATTCAGGACCAGTTCTACTTCTCCGACCTTATCTTCAACGTTGGTGTGCGTGTCGATATCTTCGACGCCAACCAGAGTGTGTTGAAAGACCCGTATCTGCTGTATGAGTCATACACAGTTAAGGACTTGAAAGACGGCAAGGCTCCCTACCAGGGCGACCTCTACAGTGGTGCCGGTGACAACTGGACAGTTTATGTCGACGCAGCCGATGCCGAACAGCCCTCTATCTACGGTTATCGTAACGGTTCTACTTGGTATGATGTCAATGGCGTCGAGCTCAACTCTCCCAGTGCATTGGCTGGTAAATCAGGTAAACCCACTCCTTACCGTACCCCCAATGGCCAGAAGGCATTGACCAATAACACTGTTGGTGTCGAGGCCTTTGAGGACTACAAACCCCAGGTGGTTGTGATGCCCCGTATTGCTTTCTCCTTCCCGATTGGTGAGAATTCGCAGTTCAAGGCCAACTACGACATTATTGCCCGTCGCCCCTCCAGCAACTGGCGTTCTGACTATTTCAGCTATCTGTACATGTCGCAGATCACCTCCATCAACAACCCGAATCTGAAACCTGAGCGTATCACCAACTATGAGCTCGGTTTCCAGCAGGCTCTTAACAAGTTCAATGCTATCAGCATCAGTGCATACTACAAAGAGACTCGCGACCTTATCCAGCTTGTCCAGTATGCCGGTACCGATCCCAACCAGAACTACTACTCTTACGACAACATCGACTTCAAGACCACCAAGGGTTTGACCATCAGCTATGATATGCGTCAGTCCAAGAACGTCCGTGTTAATGCCAACTATACGCTCCAGTATGCTGAGGGTACCGGTCTGACCGCTACCACCATGCAGGAACTTATCAAGGAAGGTTACACGACCCTGAAGATGCTCAACCCCATCAGTGATGACCGCCGTCATGAGTTCAAAGTGAATGTCGACTTCCGCTATGGTGGTGGCAAGAACTACAATGGTCCCAAGATTGAGCGTGCTGTTAAGGATAAAGAGACTGGCGAACCCCGCAAAGAGACCGTCAACCTGCTCGAGAACTTCGGTGTTAACTTCATGGCCGTTGCCCAGTCGGGTCGTCCCTACACCAAAGCTTTCAGCATCATGCAGCCCACCATTGTTGGTAGCTACAATGGCGCCAACCTCCCCTGGAGCTTCTTCTTCGATATCATTGTTGACAAAAGATTCCCCATCAAGGTTAACAAGCATGACACCTACTTCACCATCGCTCTCACCGTCACGAACCTCTTCGACATCCGTAACATCAGAAATGTATTCCCTGCTACGGGTAACCCCGAGGACAATGGTTATCTGACCGACCGCGAGACCCAGGCTACTATTGCCAACTATCTTGATCCTGACTCCTTCAGAGACCTGTATAGCATCATCTATCTGCACAATGGTACTTGGAATTACACTTCACCCCGTCAATTCAAGCTTACGCTTGCTTACTCTTTCTAATTTCCAACGAGAAAAAAATATTAAGATATGAAGAATATATTTAGCAAATTAGTATTGGTGGCTTTCCTCTTCTCCGCATTGCCGGGGACGGCATTCGCTGAGGATTGCAAGGTCTGCAAAAAGACCGCTTCCCACAAAGCCGCAGTCCAGTCTAAAGCCGCTGTGTGTAAACGAGCACAGAGTACCGCAGAGCTGAATGTTAACAATGTCAGAGCACTGATTAACGGTTACGGCAACATGTGGTACGACGGTAGTGTGGCACAGTACCACCTGCCCAAGAACAGCAACACCTGCCCGCTCTTCTGCGCTGCCCTGTGGATTGGCGGTACCGATGTTAACGATCAGCTCCGTATTGCTGCTCTTCGCTTTGGTTCGGAAGGTGACGACTACTGGCCGGGTCCTCTTGAGCTGAAGACTGCTTCGGTCGACTTGCCTATCTGTAACTATTTCGACAAGCATTATATCATCACCAAGACCGAAGTGTTGGACTTCATGTCCATGTTCGATTATGATGAGAACGGTGCTACCCCCAACGATTCTTATTCTCCTGAGTTAATCTCCGCCACGATTAAGAATTGGCCTTCTTCCGGTATCAATGCCAACCAGTCCCCCTATCTGGCCCCCTATTTTGATGCCAATCACGATGGTGTTTACAACTGGGAAGACGGTGACTACCCCTATTATGATTTCAACAACGACCTTTGCCCCCGTACACTGAAAGCCCAGTGGGGTAGAGACTACACTTCGCATGTGGCCACCACCCTCGAGACCGAGGCTGGCATTGTGACAGGCGGTTTGCTGTCCGACCAGGTGCTGAAGGGCGACCAGACCATCTGGTGGGTGTTCAATGACATGGGTAACGTCCATACCGAGTCCATGGGTCAGCCCATTGGTATGGAAATCCGTGCTCAGGCTTTCGGATTCTCCACCAACGATGAAATCAACAACATGACCTTCTACACCTACGAAATCATCAACCGTTCAACCTACGAGTTGCGTGAGACCTATTTCAGCCAGTGGATTGATGCTGACTTGGGTTATGCTTGGGACGACTATGTGGGATGCGATGTCAAGCGTGGTCTTGGCTATTGCTACAATGGTAAAGAAGTTGACGGCCCCGGTTCCGGTTCCTATAGCGGCATTCCTCCTGCAGTAGGTATCGACTTCTTCCAGGGTCCCTACATGGATCCCGATGGCAAGGACAACCCCAAGATTGATATTGGCAAAATGCGTGCCTATTACCCCAATGAGCTGAATCTCTATCGTCTCCCCGACGGCACATACGATACAATCCGTCTTACCGACGATGCCGACCTCTACTACCCCAATGCATGGTATTTCATTCCCGGTGATGTTATTGGAAACTGCGCCATCAACGGTGTCAACTTCGGTAACAATATCGTTGACGACGAGCGTTTCGGTATGCGCCGCTTCGTATACTATGACAATGGTAACAACGCCATCAACGGTGAGCCTGCCAAAGCAACCGACTACTACAACTACCTGCGTGGTTACTGGAAAAATGGTCAGCGCATGAAATACGGTGGAAACGGTATCAGCACCAATACTACCGAGTTCGACTGCGACTTCATGTTCCCCGGCAACAGCGATCCGCTGTTTTGGGGTACCAATGGTGTTGCCGTTGATGACTGGACTGAGGTCACCGCCGGCAACCAGCCCCATGACCGTCGTTTCATGCAGTCTGCAGGTCCATTCACCCTTAAACCCGGTGCCTTGAACTATATCACCATCGGTATTCCTTTCGCCCAGGCTCCTTCGGGCACGGCCTATTCTTCGGTTGAACTGCTCCGCGAAATCGACGATGTCTGCCAGGCTCTCTTTGAAAACTGCTTCAAAGTGCTGGATGGTCCCGATGCTCCTACACTGGTTGTTCAGGAAATGTCAAACGAGGTTGTCCTCTATGTTAAATATGATAACCCCAGCAGCAACAACTACGGTGAGAAATACTTCGAGATTGATCCTGCCATTGTCCGTTCCTACACCGATGCCAACGGCAACACTGTTCTCTATTCGGACGATCAGCGCAGCTACAAGTTCGAAGGTTATCAGATTTATCAGTTGAAAGATGCCAATGTCTCTATCGCCGACATCCGCGATATCACCAAGGCTGCGCTCGTTGCCCAGTGCGATATCCGCAACTTCTATGACGAGATTGAGTCGATTACATACGACAGCATCAATGATGTTTACGATACCGTCTTCAACGACAATCCCAGCCTGCCTATCGGAACCCTTGTCAACTACACTCGTAACAGCACCACCGGTTTGATGTCCCCGAATATCATGGTCGAAGGTGCCAACCAGGGTATTCAGCACGTCTTCCGTATCAAGACTGACGCTTTTGCTCAGGGACGTAACAACAACTTGGTAAACAATAAGGAATACTATTTTGTCTGCATCGCTTATGCTCAGAACAGATTCAAAGAGTTCGCCATCGAAGCCGACAAACTGGATGGCCAGAAAGAGCCCTATCTTGCTGGTCGTAAAGATGAGTTCGGCAGAACCATTACTCCCGTTGTGGCAATCCCGCACGACCCCTCCACCGAGAATGGCGGTACTGTCGTGAATGCTGAATTCGGCATGTGCCCCAACATCACCCGTATCGAAGGTTACGGTAATGGCGGTTCGGTGCTCCGTCTTTCCGAGAAATCCATCACCGAACTGATGGGTGCTCCCGGAGTGCCTGGCAAACCTGCAGGTAAAATGAGAGCCGATGCAAACGGCATGGCATCCAACCCCTGTCAGATACTCAATCCCCATTATGAGCAGAACTATGGCCCCATCCATGTGGAGATTATCGACCCGTTGAACGTACATCCTGGTAAGTTCATCATCAAATTCGATAACAACTCCGACATCGAAAAATGCGGATGGGTTATATCCAAATCTCCTGAAGATCCCACCTATGCCGACAATCCTTATCTCTATGGCGATGTAATGTCTGTTAAGTCAGACTTCACAATAGGCCGCTTCAATGAGCAGATGTTCCTCGACTTGGGTATTGCCGTTGCTATCAGCAATCCTCAGGCTGTTGCTTCTCCGTTGCAAACCACTACCAAGAACGACCAGAACTATGAGTCTCGTTATTGGGGTGGCTTTGTGAACAACAACTCCCTCTTGAACTCTACCATTACTTACGCAAATAACACTACTCCCTGGCTGAGCTCTCTGCCTGACAACGACAGCTATCAGATGTACAACTGGATTCGTTCCGGTACCCAGTTCGCTGGCGGTACCCGCAAGGCTTTCACAGCCACTACGGGTGAAATCAACCTCGCTGAGGCTTATATGGACGAAGACTACTTCAAGGGACTTCTGACCCAGATGAACGGCAATGCCTCTTATATTGGTGTCGACCGTTACGAGGTCTTCGAGTCAGTAGCTGGCTCATGGGCTCCTTACGGTCTTGTGTCCACGCTGCCCTTCCATCCTGGTTTCTGCTATCGCTACTATGTGGCTGAGGATGAAATCCTCGATAGCCTCTGCAGAATCAGCACTACTTATGCCTACAACTACAACAAGTGGATGGTGACCCGCAGAACAATGGATAACTTCCGTAACAAGTCTTTGAACTTTAACGATATGTCCAAGCTGCCCAGTGTACGCATTGTTTTCACCAGCGATACTTCTAAGTGGACACGTTGCCCGGTTCTCGAAATGTGCGATGACCACACACAGTCCGAAGGCAATGCCCGTCGTTTCCAAATGCGTAGACACGCTTCGGTTGACAAACTCGGCCGTACAGTTGCCCAGGCATCGGTGGCTGCCGATGTCGATAACCCCGGCAATCCCGCTTACATCAGTGAAACTGGCATGGGCTGGTTCCCGGGCTATGCCATCAACACCGTCACTGGCGAGCGCTTGAACATCATGTTTGGTGAAGATTCCCGCTATATCCAGCATAACGGTGCCGATATGATGTGGAACCCCACCGCTGATTTGACCGAGGGAACTCAGAACTATGTAATGGGTGGTCGTCATTTCATCTATGTGATGAATGCCACCAATCAGGAGTTCTTCGACATAGTGAATGGCAAGAGCGATGTTGTGACATCCTACAAGACTCCTTCCTATGATGCCGGTCGTTGGGCAGTCACAATGCTCCGTTCACTCGAACGCATCATGAGTTATGAACCTGCCAACGATGTCGAGAGCCTGCGTCTCAACCACGGTGTGGTGGATGGTGAAAGCACCACTCTTATCCCGCAGCGTGACTCGGCTGCTCTGCTCTTCGCTTCTGTTGCATGGGTTAACATTCCGTTGGTCTCACAGCGCTTCCAGTTCACCAATCCCATTGACATTCCTTGCGATGTGACCATTGACATCGATGTCACCTCTCCCTATGGTCGATTCCTCTCGCCCAATGGCTCTGCTGTCCGCCTCTTCCCCAGCGCTACATTGCAGAACGACAACTATCCTATGTACATGTTCGAGCTCACTCCCGATATTTCTACTCTTACTGGTCAGGCCACCCGTAAAGAGGCATCGAAGAGTTATCAGGACTCTATCCTCAGCCTCATCAACGTGGTTCCTAACCCCTACTACAGCTATTCTCAATACGAGACAGGTAGCCAGCTGGAGACGAAGGTGCGCTTTGTCAATGTTCCTCTTGGCTCGACAATCTCCATCTACACAGTCGATGGTACATTGGTACGCCGTCTTGGCCCCACCTCGGGTACTGCCACAACCCTTGACTGGGATTTGCACAACCACAACGGTATTCCTATCGCAGGTGGTGTCTATCTCATCCACTTTAAGGTTCCCGGCATTGGCGAGCGTGTTGTTAAATGGTTTGGCACCATGCGTCCTGTCGACCTGAACTCATTCCAATACTAAGCACTGTTTGTTAATCTTTAAAAATAGCAGAAATGAAAAACATATTCAGAATAATAACTGTAGTAGCCATTATGCTGCTCCTGTCGACCGAAGCCGTCTGGGCCGGTAACGACAAGCGTAGAGGTACTGCCGGTGCCACGGAATTGCTCATCAATCCGTGGGCCCGCAGCAATGGCTGGGGAAGTGCAAACGTAGCCAATGTGCGTGGCTTGGATGCTTTCTACTCGAACATAGCCGGTCTTAGCTATGTGAGCAACGTGGAGTTCTCTTACACCAACACTATGCTCAATGGTGGCAAGAGCGGCCTTAACAGTGGCGCTACCATCAACGCCTTCGGTTTGGGTGTACGCCTCTTTGACCGCGGTGTTATGGGATTAAGCATCATGTCCATGGGCTTTGGCGACATTCCTGTAACTACCTACGAAAGCCCCGAACCCATCAACGGTACCTTCTCACCCACACTGATGAACATCAACGTGGCCTATGCCCACACCTTTACTGCTTCTATTAAAGGTGGTGTCAACGTCAAGGTGGTCAGTGAGTCGACCGACAATATTTCGGGGAGCGCCTTTGCAGTTGATGCAGGTATCCAGTACGTGACAGGTGAAAACGATGAATTGAAGTTCGGTATCAGCCTGAAAAACTGGGGTCCCTCCTTCAGCTTTGGCGGTTCGGGAATGAGCTTCACATTCATCAATGATGCCGATAACACCATGACTGGTGAGTTCCGCGCTGCCGAGATGGAGCTTCCCACCTGCCTCAACATCGGTTTGTCCTACGACTTCCTGATTGAGGCTCTCAGCCAGCATGTGACGATAGCCGCTGCCTTCACCTCCAATGCCTTCCTGAAAGATAATTTTGCAGTAGGACTGGAGTATGGCATGCTCAACATCCTCAACCTGCGTTGCGGCTATGTCTATCAGACCGACATCTTCGACCCCGAACAGCGTACCACTTCCAACTCTGGTCTCTGTGCCGGTGCCTCTGTCGACATCCCGCTGAGCAAGGCTGAAAGCGAAAACAAAACCTCCCTCTCGATTGATTACTCATTCCGCGCAAGTACCAATCTCCGTGGCACACATGCCATCGGTGCTACTTTCCGCTTCTAAAGTACATCCCGTAACATAATCATAAAATTAGGAAAGGCCTTGAAAGCCTTTCCTAATTTTTAAACGTTACAACTTTAATATAATATCATGTCAGAAATAAAATATTACAGCGAAGAAGGTCTTCAGAAACTGAAAGACGAGTTACACCACCTCATAGCCTTTGACCGTCCCGCAGCGGCAGCGGCCATTGCGGAGGCCCGCGACAAGGGCGACCTGTCCGAGAATGCCGAATACGATGCCGCCAAAGAGGCACAAGGCCACCTCGAAGCCCGTATCTCCAAACTGCAGGACCTGGTTGCCAATGCCCGTCTTCTCGACGAGTCGAAAATCGACACCTCAAAGGTGCTGCTGCTCTCCAAAATCACCATCCGCAATATCAAAAACAACGCCAAGCAGGTCTATACCATCGTTCCCGAAAGCGAAGCCAGCTTGAAAGAAGGCAAGATTTCGGTCACCTCCCCTTTCGCCCAGGCATTCTTGGGCAAGCGCGCCGGTGAGCAAGTCAATGTGGTGGTCCCTGCTGGTACTATGCAGTTCGAGATACTCACTATTGAGCGTTGACAACCACTGCCTCGCCCGAGTATAGCAACATTAGGTAGGAGAACAAAGCACAATTAAACAAAAGGGTTTATCCCGCATCGGCAAGTGATGCATTGTGCTTCGGCACATCTCCTCTCGCCTGAAACCATCTCATCCCCCGCACTGGGTATAGTGCGGGGGATTGCTATTAATCCCCAATCGGTCATTATGGTTTCATTCCCTATTGCCAATTGATGTGACGTGGCCGAAGAGCTCTATCCCTTCGCTACCGAGGAGCACTTGCTGATTGCTTGATTGTTTGAGTAATTTGACCGCGTCAGCCACTCAAGCATTAACACATTCAAGCATTCATGCAATCTCTATTGAGCGTCGTCATTTATTCGATCGTTATTCGATCGTTTTCCACTCTTTTTCCGTTTCAGAAAGGGAAAAATGAGGGAAACGTATCGAATAACGATAGGATAAGGATTGACGCAACACAGGGCTCTGAAGGCGCACAGAGGAACGTTGGGGACAAATATGCGACAATATTGGAAAGTTGACGAAAGGTGGTGTAACCCCTCACAGAATATAATGTAAATTACGCGCGAAGCGGCAGGTGTCTCGACGAAAATAATTCGGTCGCGACGTTACTTTGTGCAACGTCCGCCAACGATTCAGCGTTGGGCTACGGCGAGACAAGGTTGTGGCCAGGATGACGTAGGAAATGCTAAGAGACCTGAAAAAGCGGTATAAGAAGGCCGAATGTATTGCCGAGAGACCGACACAACAAGAAAAGGGAACTGGGTGGCTCGACCTTTGCCAAGCCACCCAGTTCCTTTTTTTTGTTGTGTCGGGCTAAAGTTCCACAGCCTGTGCTATCTGTGTGGCGAGAGCCTGCATTTCTTCGGGTTCCATCTTGATGTGGTGGTGGAAGTTGAGGTCGGCCTCGGTCTGCATGGGCACGAGGTGTATGTGAGCGTGGGGCACTTCCAGACCCAGCACGGCTACGCCTACTTTGACGCAGGGACAGACCTTTTTCAGGCCTTTGGCCACGCGGTGGGTGAAGTGCTGCAGCTGGCAGTAGAGGTCCTCGTCGAGATCGAAAATATAGTCAACCTCTTTTTTGGGGATGCAGAGCACGTGCCCTTTCACCACAGGGTTGACGTCGAGAAAGGCGAGACAGTTTTCGGTCTCGGCCACTTTGTAGCAGGGTATTTCACCGGCTACGATACGTGAAAAGATTGAAGCCATGATGTTGCGTATTAATTGTTGTAGATGAATGTTCCGTTTTCTGATGACACGGTCACCTGGGCGGTGTTGTGTGCCTCGACATGGCCGATGATACGTGCGTCGATGTTGAAGCTGCGTGCGATGTCGATGATGCCCTGCGCAGTGCTTTCGTCGGTGTAGATCTCCATGCGGTGGCCCATGTTGAAGACTTTGTACATCTCGCTCCATTCGGTGCCGCTTTCGTCGTGTATCATGCGGAAGAGGGGAGGCACGGGGAAAAGGTTGTCTTTGACAACATGGAGATTGTCGATGAAGTGCAATACCTTGGTCTGCGCTCCGCCGCTGCAATGTATCATGCCGCTGATGTGTGAGCGGTATTGGTCGAGCACGCGGCGTATGACGGGGGCGTAGGTGCGGGTGGGGGAGAGCACCATTTTGCCGGCGTCCACTCCTGGCACCTCGGTGGGGTCGGTGAGGCGGCGGGAGCCACAGTACACCACGTCCTGGGGCAGGCTGTGGTCGTAGCTCATGGGGTACTGGGTGGCGTAGAGCTTGGCAAAGACGTCGTGGCGTGCCGATGTGAGGCCGTTGCTGCCCATGCCGCCGTTGTATTGCGTCTCGTAGGTTGCCTGGCCGTAGGAGGCGAGTCCTACGATGACGTTTCCGGCGTGGATGTGTGCGTTGTCGATGACGTCGGCACGGCGCATACGGGCGGTGACGGTGGAGTCGACGATGATGGTGCGAACAAGGTCGCCTACGTCGGCTGTTTCGCCGCCTGTGAGGTAGATGCCAATGCCCAGGTCGCGCATCTGCTGGAGGAACTCCTCGGTGCCGTTGATAACGGCGCTGATGACCTCGCCGGGAATGAGGTTTTTGTTGCGTCCGATGGTGGAGGAGAGCAGTATGTTGTCGACGGCACCCACGCAAAGCAGGTCGTCGAGGTTCATGACTACAGCGTCGATGGCGATGCCTTTCCACACGCTCATGTCGCTAGTTTCTTTTCAGTAGAGATAGGCGAGTGACGATTTGGTGCCGGCGCCGTCGGCGTGCATGATGTTGCAGTAGTAGTCGTCGCCCCCGAGATAGTCGGGGATGATTTTGCAGAAGGCTTTCGGGAAGAGCCCTTTGTCGATGTTTTTGATGGCGTTGTGTACGTCTTCTTTCGAGGCGGAGACTCCGCGAAGGTTGTATTTCAGGGTATCCATATTGTTATTGTTTAGTTTCTGTTCCAAATGTTTCGGCGGCTTTTACGCTGTTGTCTATGGCCTCCGATACGTTGATAACGTAATCTCCCAGTTTTTCGTATAGGGCGTAGAGGCTGCTGTATGCATTTCCGACGTTGAAGTCGTAAACGCCCAGTTTGAGGGCGTCGAGGTGCCTTTTGCGCAGTACGTCGCGGTAGTGGTTGATTTCGCGCTCGGCGGCGTAGGCGGCGTCGAGGTTTATGTGGTCGTAGTCGTGCAGGTTGGCGTCCATCACATCGAGGGCTTTCTGCACGAGGTCGGTCATGTGTCTGAGGTTGTCGTTCATCTCCTGGTCGAAATGGACGGCATCCTCGCGTTTGCTGCGGCGTGTCATGGCTATCTGGAAGATGGTGTCGCCGATGCTTTCAAGGTTGTCCACAATACGCATCATGGAGGTGACGCGCTCGGAGGCATGGGCGCTGATGTCGCCGGAGCCTACTTTGGTGAGGAATTTCGATATTTCCATCTCCATGCGGTCGGTGATGCTCTCGTATTTTCCGATTCGTTCCATTATGGCGTCGAATTCGTTGTCGTCTTTGGCCGTGCGCAGCGACGGCAGGAAGGTGTACATGCGCAGCACCCGCTTCGAGAACTCCTCAATCTCGCTCTTGGCACTCTGCAGGTTGAGCTCGGCAGTGGAGATGACGTTGGGTTCGATATATCTGAGGCGGAATTCCTCTTCGCCATCCTCTTTGCGGTCGGGCACCAGCCAGTTCACTATCTTGACAATCTGCGGGATGAAGAAGGCCAGGATGACGGTAGTGAAGACGTTGAAGAAGGTGTGGAAGATGGTGATGGCCAAGGGGTAGAGCTGTTTGTCGGCAGCCGTGGTGGGCATTTGGGAGATGCCGGTGAGGCTCATGATGCCGTCGCGGATGGGTACGAACAGGAGCAGACACAGCAGTACACCCGCCACATTGAACACCAGGTGGGCGCGTGCCGTGCGTTTTCCGGTGGTGCCTGTTGTCATGGCCACCACTTGGGCGGTCAGTGTGGTGCCGAGGTTCTGCCCCATGACGAGGGCCAGGGCTATGTCGAACTTAATCCAGCCTTGGCTGCCCATGAGCAGGATGACGGCGGTCATGGCCGAGGAGGTCTGCAGGATGATACACAGAACGGCGCCTATCACGATGAAAAGCAGCACCTGCAGGATGCCCTCGCCGCCCCATGTGCTGATGGTGTGTACGGTTTCGGCGTCCAGTTCGGGAACGGCAAGTTCGAGCAGCCACATGCCCAGCAGCAACAGACAGAGGCCAATGATGGTCTGGCCGAGGTACTGCATCTTGTTTTTCTTGGAGAAGATGAAGAAGAGACTGATGGCACCGAGTATCATGGGAATCAGCGGCACGGCGAACTCCTCTCCGCCGCCGGAGGCAAGACTGGGTAGGATAATCCAGGCGGTTATCGTTGTGCCGATGTTGGCACCCATCACCACGGCAATGGCACCGCTGAGGGTGAGTAGCCCGGCTCCCGCAAATCCCACGGCCATAACAGTGGTGGCGGTGGAGCTTTGGATGATGGCCGTCACTCCGGTACCGGCCAGAATGCCGCTCAACGGTTTGCCTGTAATTTTGGTGAGGATGTGGCGCAGTTTCGAGCCGGCGTATTTCTGAAGTCCTTCGCTCATCAGTTTCATGGCGAAGAGAAATACAGCCAAGGCACCGGCCAAATCCAAGAGCATGAATATGATATCGTTTGTTGTCATGTAAATAGGGTTGCTTTATTTTAACTGCAAAGATACTATTTAATCTTCATATCGGAGTAATATGGATGTTACGTTTTAGTTACGTTTTTTATGGTGCATTATAAAGTGCCAAAAATGATGTCGATGCCCTCTGAAAAGGCTGTTTTGCAGAGAAAATGTGGCGGTTTGGTCAAAAAACGCGCTTGGAAGAGCCGTGTACGCCAAAAGGAATGCTTTTTGTTGTGGAATAAGGGGATAGCAGTGCTTTTGGGTGCAGCTCCTGGTGCGTGATAATTCATAACAAGTGTTAAAAGTGGATTTTTTTAAGAAAATATGTTTGGTGAATGAAAAATAAGTTGTACTTTTGCAAACGAATTAGAAAGAAAAAACACACATAAAACGTAGCATAAAAACATGTATCTGACAAAAGAAAAGAAAGAGGAGATATTTGCCGAGTATGGTAAGAGCGCCAAAGATACTGGCTCTGTCGAGGCTCAGATTGCTCTCTTCACCTACAGAATCCAGCATCTTACCGAGTTGATGAAAAAGAACAAGAAAGACCAAGTGAGCGAGCGTGCACTGGTTGCCCTCGTTGGTAAACGCCGTCGCCAGCTGGACTATCTGAAAGAGAATGATATCGAGCGTTACCGCGCTCTTATCAAGAAGTTAAACTTAAGGAAGTAATAGTTTTTCATATTTATTTGGTTATGGTTGGGGTCCCTGGGTTCTCTGGGGACCCTTTTTTGAAAAAGAAGAATGTAATTAACTGATATGCCTGGCTAAGGCGGGGTCTTCCCGTGTTTCTGCTAGGTTATATGCGTGCCGCACGGTGCGGTACGTAGCGGTAATAAGAAACAATAAAGGAAAATGAACATTATCACAAAGAAATTCGATCTCGGCGATGGCCGCATGATTGAAATCGAAACTGGCAAGCTTGCCAAGCAGGCCGATGGCTCGGCAGTGGTGCGCATGAACGACACCATGCTGCTGGCCACAGTCTGTTCCAAGAAAGAAGTGGGGGAGAACGTAGACTTCATGCCCCTCACAGTGGATTACCAAGAGAAATACGCCGCTATGGGTCGTTTCCCCGGTGGCTTCTTCAAGCGCGAGGCACGTCCCTCGGAGCATGAGATTCTCATCGCCCGTCTGGTGGACCGTGCACTGCGTCCCCTGTTCCCCGACAATTTCCATGCCGAGGTGCAGGTTCAGATAACCCTTATTTCGGGTGACAAGAACACGATGCCCGACCAGCTGGCTGCTTTGGCTGCAGCCTCCGCTCTGGCCGTTTCGGACATTCCCTTCAATGGCCCGGTGTCTGAAGTGCGTGTGTCCTACCTTGACGGCGACTATGTAATCAACACCCCGATGCAAGACATCGAGCGTGCCGACCTTGACCTGATTGTGGCCGCTACCGAGGAGAACATCATGATGGTAGAAGGCGAGATGAAAGAGGTCAGCGAGGAGGTAATGCTGGGTGCCCTCAAGGCAGCCCACAAGGCTATCCAGATTCAGTGCCGCGCTATTGCCGAATTGACGGTTGAGGCCGGCAAGACGGAGAAACGCGAGTATTGCCACGAGGTGAACGACGAGGAGCTGCGCCAGCGTCTCCACGATGCCGTTTACCAGAAGTGCTATGACTTCAGCAAGCAGGGCATTGCCAACAAGCATCAGCGCGAAGAGGGCTTTGAGGCCATCAAGCAGGAGTTTATCGATGCCAACTACACCGAGGAAACCCTCACTGACGAAATCAAGTTTATGATTGACCGTTACTATCACGACACCGAGCGCGAGGCCATGCGCGATATGGTCCTGGCCGAGCGCAGTCGTTTGGACGGCCGCCAGTTGGACGAGATTCGTCCCCTCTGGAGCGAAGTCAACTACCTGCCTTCGGCTCATGGCAGCGCCATTTTCACCCGTGGCGAGACGCAGTCGTTGAGCACTGTCACCCTCGGCACCAAGCTTGATGAGCAAATCATCGACGGTGCCGTCATCGAAGGTACCCGCCGTTTCCTCCTTCACTATAACTTCCCGGGCTTTGCCACTGGCGAGGTGAAAGGCAACCGTGGTCTCAGCCGTCGTGAGGTGGGACATGGCCATTTGGCTTGGCGTGCCCTCAAAGAGGTGCTTCCCGCCGAAAGCGAGTGCCCCTATACCATCCGTGTGGTGTCTGATATTCTCGAGTCCAATGGTTCCAGCTCGATGGCCACTGTGTGCGCCGGCTGCCTGGCACTGATGGATGCAGGTGTGAAGATTCGCAAGCCTGTCGCCGGTATTGCCATGGGTCTTATCAGCAAGGGCGACAAATGGGCTGTGCTGAGCGATATTCTTGGTGACGAGGATCACCTTGGCGACATGGACTTCAAGGTCTGCGGTACCCGCGACGGTATCACTGCATGCCAGATGGATATCAAGGTCGACGGTTTGAGCTACGACGTATTGGCCAAGGCTTTGGAGCAGGCTCGTCAGGGTCGCCTCCATATTCTCGACCACCTGCAGAGCACTATCGCCGAGCCTCGTGAGGACTACAAACCCTTTGTGCCTCGCATCGTCCAGATTCAAATTCCCAAAGACTTTATCGGTGCTGTTATCGGTAAAGGCGGTGAGGTCATCCAGAAAATCCAGTCCGAGACCAACACGATTATCAATATCGAAGAGGTCGGCGACCAGGGTATTGTCGATGTCGCCTCTCAGGACAAAGAAGGTATCGATGCAGCTATCAAGTGGATTAAAGAAATTTGCACTGTTCCCGAGGTGGGACAGATTTATGATGCCAAAGTTGTCAGCATCGTTGAGTTTGGTGCTTTCCTCGAATTCCTGCCTGGCAAAGAGGGCTTGATGCACATCAGCGAGTATGACTGGAAACGCACCGACACCCTTGAGGGTCTTATCGAAGAAGGCGATATCATCAAAGTGAAGATTATCGCTGTTGATGAGAAGAACGGCAAGCTGAAACTCAGCCGCAAGGCTTTGCTGCCCAAACCTGAGGGCTATGTAGAAGAAAAGCCTGCCCGCGCACCCCGCCGCGAAGGCGACCGTGGTCCCCGTCGTGAAGGTGGCGACCGTGGAGGCGCCCGTCGTGAAGGCGGTGACCGTCGCCGTAGCGATGGCGGTGGACGCAGACGATAAAAAAAATCTGCCTTTGGTACAATAAAAAAATAAAAGGCAAGTTATAGGGGTGTCTGTTGGCAAAACAGCGGCCACCAGACACCCAGATGCGACAGTAGCTCAGTTGGCAGAGCGGCGGCTTCCCAAGCCGCAGGTCGCGGGTTCGAACCCCGTCTGTCGCTCAAAGGAAAAGAATCCATGAAGAGTCATCTCCTCATGGATTCTTTTTTTTCAAAGATGGGTAAATCTTTTATCGGTCGAAAGGGAGCGAGGCCTTTAGGTACTGTGCGGTGACAGAATGCGGTGCGCGAAGCACGGCATCGGGTGTGCCGCAGAATAGCAACTGTCCACCATCGTCCCCGCCTCCAGGACCCAGCTCTATCAAATAGTCGGCTCGTTTCATCACGTCAAGACTGTGTTCTATCAATATCAAGGTGTTGCCGGCATCAACCATTTCGTCAAACAACTCCAGCAAACGTCTTACGTCGTCCAGATGCAGCCCGTCGGTGGGCTCATCGATGATATAGGTGTGCCCGCCCGATAGCCGTGTCTCGGTAGCCGACAGGTGGATGGCGGTGCTGTAGAGCCTGTCGGCCAGTTTCACCCTTTGCAGTTCGCCACCGCTCAGCGTGCTCATGCTTTGGTTCAGGTGCAGATACCCTAAGCCCACCTTTTCCAGCATCTGCAGCTGTGGCAAGAACGCCATTCCGCAAAAGAATTCGATGGCCTCCTCTACAGTCAGGTCCATCACCTCTGCAATGGTCTTACCGCGATAGCGGTACTGCAGCGCCTCGTGGTTGTATCGGCTGCCGTGACACTCCTCGCACACGGTCTCGATGCTCTCCATAAAGGCCATATCCGACACAATGACGCCTTTGCCGCCGCAGACGGGACAGGCACCTTTGCTGTTGAACGAAAACAGCTGGACGCTGGTGTGTGCAGGGCGCTGCCCATCGACAAGCCCCTCTTTGGCAAACAGCCGCCTGATGGTGTCGGAGATGTCAAGATAGGTGGCAGGTGTGCTGCGCAGGTTGATGCCGATGTCTTTCTGCCCGATAAACACCAACGGGGTGCTCTCCTGCTGCATGAAAAACTCCATCAGCGAACTCTTGCCCGACCCCGCCACACCGGCAATGACTGTAATCACCCCTTGGGGAATTTCCACATCTATGTGTTTCAGATTGTGTAGGGCGGCATCCTTTATGTGGTACCAGCCCGTGGGGGTGCGGAACAGGGGCTTCAATGGCGTGCGGTCGCGCAGCATGCGGCCGGTCACAGTGTCCGAGGCCAGCAAGCCGTCGTATCCGCCCTCAAAGGTTATCTTGCCGCCGTGGTCTCCGGCTCCCGGTCCCATATCGACCAGGTGGTCTGCCATTGCGATAATCTCGCGGTGGTGCTCTACTATCAGCACCGTGTTCCCGTGGTCTCTCAGGTGGCGCAACGATGTCTTCAGGCGGCTGATGTCCTGTGGGTGCAACCCCACGCTGGGCTCGTCCAGCACGTATGCCATATCTGTCAAGGGAGAATTGATATACTTGGCAATCTTGATGCGCTGCGCCTCGCCGCCGCTCAGCGTGCCCGTGCCTCTGCTTAGCGACAGATACCCCAGCCCGATGTCGCAGAGGGCCTGCAGACGTTTGTGCAGCTCCCCTCTCAGGTCGGTGGCCAGAGGGTGGTCAATGGTATCGACAAAAGCCAGCGCCTCAGTGATGGGCATCGCCACTACATCAGCCAGGTTCTTGCCCTTGATGCGACAGCTGCGTACCCGCTCGTTCAGCCGTGTGCCGTGACATTCGGGACACTCTGTGGTGCAGGTCATCCCGTCCAGCACTTTCTGCTGCCGCTTGCCCTCCTTGGTGGTGATAATGCTGCGGTACATGCGGGGGTACAGCCCCTCGAACTTAGCCGACTTGGGCCAGTTGCTGGGGGGATTCTTCAGCCTGACCTGGGGCGAGTAGAGCAGCAGGTTCAGCTCCTCAGGAGTGTAGTCCTTAATCTTCTTGTTCAAGTCAAACAGGCCGCTGTAGGCATAGCGCTTCCAACGCCATGCGCCGGTGGTGAACGTGGGGAAGTGAATCACATCCGCGTCGTTCAGGCATTTGTCGAAATCCACCAGCTTGTGGATATCCAAGTCGGTCACCACGCCCAACCCGCTGCATCGGGGGCACATGCCCGAAGGGTGGTTGAACGAGAAGGTGTCGCTGTACCCTACAAACGGCTCGCCGATGCGGGAGAACAGCAGCCGCAGCAGGGCGTAGATGTCCGTGTAAGTCCCCACTGTCGAGCGGCTGTTATTAGCAGGCTTCTTCTGGTCGATGACGATGGTCACAGGCATGTTCTCGATACGCTCCACATGGGGGCGGCCATACTTGGGCAGATACTGCTGCACAAAGCTCGGGAATGTCTCGTTCAGTTCCCGTCGGCTCTCGGCTGCAATGGTGTCGAGACACAGCGACGACTTGCCCGACCCCGACACTCCTGTGAAGACGGTAATCTTTCCCTTTGGAATCTCGAGCGAGACATCCTTCAGGTTGTTCTCAGTGGCTCCGACAATGGTGATATTGTTCATGTTCAGGTGCTCTTAGTAGGGTGTTAACGAGATGCAAAGATACGCAAAAAAACAATACCAAGAACCAAATTCTCGATACCGGACCCTAACTGCCTACTATGGCGACAATAAAAGCGCAACTGCCACAGTGAACAAATTCTCGTTCCTGTGACAGTCGCAGTAGAAATCAATTCTCAGTTCTAAACCTCTAAGTTTTCTCTCTTAGTGTTTAGATATCGCGGTGGAACACCAGGGGGAAACTGATGGTGGTGTCCTCGTCTTCGGCGTTGGCGAACAGGAGGTTGATGGTGATGGTGTCATCAGTCTCGCTGTAGGTGAAGGCAATCTGATAGTTGATGGGCACATTGTTCTCGTCAACTCCCACGGCAGTCAGGGTGCCGGTGTGGCTGGTGCTGTTGTAAGTGTAGGCGAGATCCATCTGCTCAATCTGTTCGATAGTGTATTCTCCGGCGATTTCGGTAACATTGGTGATATCCATGTTCTCGCTGAAAGTGATATGGGCATAGGTGGAGTCGAATTCAATGTGGAAAACCAGAGCGGAGTCGAAGCCGATGACTGTGTCGCAGCCAAAGTCGCTGAGGTTCATGCCAGTCATTGCATAGAGCAGGTCGGTGAGGTTGAGTGTGGCCGTCCAGTCAGTGCCGATAAGGTCAGCGGTGGATTTTACCATAGTGGTGTGCACATCGGGGTTACCGGGAACAGAAGGATTGCTGGGGGTGATCACTTCTTTCTGGCAGGCGGTCATGCCGAGCATCAGGGCGACGGCGGTGGCGATAAAAATTCTTTTCTTCATTGTTGTTGTAATTTTAAAATGATTGATTAATTTGATTTTTTACTTTGCTTGTTGTTTGATTTGTTTGTTTAACTCGACCATAAGAACGTAACAAGTCGGGGAAAAACTACAGGCACACAATTTTTTTTATTTTTTTTCAGAGCTTACGGCGTCGAACTGCAGCTGATAGAAGTAGTTGCCTTCTTCGGTGCCGAGGTTGCTGTGCGAAAGAATCATGGAGTTGGAGGAAATCCAGCTGACATTCCAGCAAACGCTGTTAGGCATCATCTCGGAGCAGAGTTCTCCGTTGTCCGAAAGGGTCCAGGTGCCGGAGTCCGAGACGCTGTCTATGCTGTTGACAATGGTGATGGTCAGCGTGCCGTCGTTGTAGAACGAGTAGTACATCGTGCTGCCTTCTTCGGGGGCAAAGAGGTCGCTGCTCAGCAGATGGTCGTTCCCGTCGGTCTGTGTCACCACCATGCAGTTGAAGCGCCATGTGCCGATAAGATTGTCGTCGGTGTCGGTGGTCGGGGCTGTGGCATAGGCTTCGCCGTGCCAGGTTCGGGTGCTGTCATTGTAGGTCACCCTCACCGTGAGCCCTTGCTTCTCCATATCCTTCATCCATTTCTTCATCTCTTCGCGGCTGGTGGTGTTGATGGTTCTGTTCGACGTCGAAGATCCGTTGCCTTTGCCCTTGCTTTGGAGATAGGTTGTCTGGCTCATATTGTAGAATACCACCTCGCTGCCGTCCTGCGCCCGGTCGCACAGCTTTTCCAGCATGGCGTCCCACTCGGCATCGTTTTTCAGCGTCTGGCGGCTCTCGCTCTCGCCTACAGAGTAAATGATGACACGCTCTTTCGGGTCGTTGTTGTCGCTGCCGCCATTGGGCGTTTCGGGCTTCTCGCAGGCTGCGGAGAAGAGGGCCAGTGCGGTCAGCAACATGATAAGTTTCGATGTTCTTTTCATCTGTTTTATATTTATTTTGTTCCTTTTTTTGTTTTCTCAAGCTGGTACTCCACAATGGCGTCGTACTGCGTTTCGTTGTCGATGCGGTAGATGCCAATGGTGTGTTTGTAGAGGGATGCAATCACGCGCATCACGGGTGTGCCGTTCCATTGTGTGCGGATGGCGGGGTTCTCCGATTCGCCAAGCCAGCTCACCGTACCCTCGTCGCCGCGGATGTTGAATTCCTCTTTCAACTGCTGCCAGGCCTCCTCGTTGTCGGCCTGCATCAGTACCACATCCACGCACACCGAGTCGTTGAGCTCGAACCCGCTCACCTGTGCTACCGACAAATTCTCTCGTTCGGCATAGTGTTGGTACAGCGCGCTGACATTCATCTCCTTCTTTTCGTGGGAGCAGCCTGTCAGCATGACCAGCGGCAGCAGCATAATCCATATCATTTTCTTCATAACCTTTTCCCCCTTTCTTTCAAACACTCATTAGCAGTTCGTCTGCCATGTTGACCCAGTATTGGTCGGTGATGTCAGTGCGGTTGCTGACTGCGGCGGTGTAGCCCTCGTGCTGTGCGGCCGGCAGAGAGCTGTTCCGCAGCAAAGGCAGACCCACACCCGCAGCCATCAATGTCAGCAGTGCCAAGCCAGCCACACGGTTGCGTCTTGTCCGCCAGGCGGGGTATTCGGCTGCCAGTCGGTGACTGTAATGCTCAGCCTCCGCCATCTCCCATATTTCTTCAAAGCGTTTCTCGTCCATAATATTATTTATTTTGTCATTTCTTTTCTTAATATTTCTTTCACTCGCACCAGTCTCACACTCACATTCTTCTCTGTCATCTCCAGCTCTTGGGCAATCTCCTTGTACGAATAACCCTCCAGTTTCATCTTCACGATTGTGCGGTCGGGTTCATTGAGTTGGGCTATCACCTCGTGGAGTTCATCCACCAAAGAGCGATCCTCCTCTCTCTGGTCGTAGCTCTCCGGCAGAGCCTCGTTGTCCTCGATGCGCCGCAGGGTGTCAATCACCGCGTTGCGGGCAATCTTCCAAGTCAGTGCCGCTTGGGGAGCCCCGCTCAGGGCCAGCAGCCGTTCCCGAGCCCGCCACAAAGCGATGGTTGCCTCCTGTATCAAGTCATCGGAGTCCAACCCCCTGTGACGGAAACGGCTACAGAGGGTAAACAACAGCCCGCGGTAGCGGTGGAGTAGTTCTTCAAATGGATCTTTTGTTCTCACGTCCATAATAACGCAACAACACGCAAAAAAACTACACCGCCCCGAAAATATTTTTCAAAAGATCCAACCATGAGGAGTCGTTGAAGGGTCGTTGAAGAGTCGTTGAAGGGTCGTTCAAAATTCGTCTCCTGAAGCGAACCTAGAGCGAACCTACAGCGAAGCTACAGCGAACCCACACTGGAGCGACAAAAACGCAAAGCCGATGCCGCAGCGCCGATGAAAAAACGTCGAATCCCGAAAGCCCCAACCCATCATCCCAAGCCCCGCGCCACAGTTGCTACAGTGCTACAGTTCCCCCGCATCCCCGACCCCCAACTGTAGCACCGTAGCACCGCAACGCCTACAGCCGCCTGCAAACCAGTCATCCATCAGCAAAAAGCCACAATAATCGAAAAAAAGTAGTATCTTTGCAAAGATAAATAACCACCGATTATGAGAAAAGGTATTGTACTATTGATAGTTGCATTAATGTGTGGCTGCAATGTATTTGCAAGTAAGGACACCGTCCCACCTGCTATTGTCGCCACCACTCCGACAGTAACCCTCACGCAGGAGCAATTCGACTCGCTGATAGCTGCCTCCGCTAAGGTTAATCAAATGGAGTATGTCTCCAAACCTGATTGCGACAGGATGTTTAGCGATTATATAAACCACGTGGGCTGGGTGGTAGGCCTATTTGGTGTATTATGTACTGTTTTAGTAGCAATAGTGGGTGTGGCAGTACCGATACTGATGAACAATGACACTAAGAAAAAAATAGAAAAACATGAAGAAGCAATAAAAACATCTAATGGTAAAATAGATAGTCATGAAAAAATGCTCTTGGAGTATGAGGAGAAGATAAAAACATATGAGGCGAAGATAAAATCATCTGAGGCTTCTTTGTCCAACTATGATAAAAAGCTTGCTGAATATGGAGAGAAGATGACAATGTCTGTGCAAACGCTTGCCGACTATGATAAAAGGTTAGCCGACTATGATAAGAAGATAGCTGAGTCTGAGCAAACAATGACTGCACATGAATCAAAACTTAAGGAACAAGAAAAAGTCATAAAGAAAATAAGTGAAAGGTTTCCTGAGTCGTCAACGACGGTTGAGGAATTGAAAGAAAAGACAAGTGCAAGTGTATTGTTTATACGGGCTCTGAATGAAAAAGATATTGACAAGAAGATAGATTTATACACCCAGTGTATTGAAAAAGACCCGCAGTTAGCGGACGCCTATAACAACCGGGGGCTTGCATATGGCAATAAAGGTGACAATGACCAAGCAATCAAGGATTATGACAAGGCGATAGAATTGAATCCGCAGTATGCGGAAGTCTATTTCAACCGGGGGTTTGCATATAGCAATAAAGGGGACAATGACCAGGCAATCAAGGATTATGACAAGGCGATAGAATTGAACCCGAAGGATGCGGACGCATATAATCAGCTTTGTTATGCCTATTTGGGTAAGAAGGACTTCCCTGCCGCTTTGGATGCAGTTAATAAGGCTATCGCATTAGCACCATCCGACCCCGAATACCTTGACAGCCGGGCAGATGTGTTGATAGTATGGGGCAAGTACAAGAAAGAACACCCGGATGAGTACCCAGAAATTGACTGGAAAGAAAATATCAGAAGTGCGTTAAGCGATGTAGAAAAAGCTTTCACGATGAATCCATACGAGGAATTGAAAAAGATGCTGGAAGAGAAGCGTGCAGATTGTAAGAAGTTGTTGGAGGAGTAATCCATTGTGTACTGAAATGGACTTTTCTAGTTTGTAATGTTTCAAGTTGTGAGCCTCTGCAAGGGGTATTTTTGCACAAAAAGTCATTATACCGAATATCTTTCGTAACTTTGCATTTTATCCGCTTTGGGGCGGAATGGTACAATATGCAATAATACAACAATATAAAAAGCGACACAATAAATGGAAAAGAAGAACTTTAAGCAAGAAGTTTTTGCCTACATCCTTTTGATAGTGGGCAGTGCCCTCTTCGCTGTGGGCGATGTGATGTTTGTTAACCCCTACCTCATGGCTCCTGGCGGCACCTACGGTCTCTCCAACGTGCTGAATACCCTTTGGCCTTGGAAGATTGCATTCTATGCTATCTGCATGGATGTCCCCCTGCTGATTATCGGTACGATTATCTTGGGCCCCAAGTTCGGTGTCAAGACGGTGGTTTCCACAATATTGATATTCCTTTTCACCTTTTTACTGGAATCCATCTGGGGCTATAATCCCGTTATCCACGACGGTGCCATCGTGGCCAGCCCGATAGAAGGCCTGAGTATGGTTGAAATACCCAATCATGGCGGCTGGTTTGTGCCCGACTATTTCCTCAACACGGTTGTGGCCGGCCTCATCTATGGTGTGGCCATTGGCTTGATATTCCGCTCTGGCGCCACCAGCGGCGGCAGCGACATCATCTCCATGATTCTGCACAAATACACCAAGATTTCGCTTGGCACCCTTGTGCTGATTGTCGATAGCTGCATCACGCTGACTACCTTCATTGCCTTCGGCGACATCCGTCTGCCCATCTACTCCATCATTATCATCTTTATCGAGAGCAAGGTCATCGACCTCGTGGTCGATGGTATCAAGAGCTACAAAACCGCTCTCATCGTCACCGACAAGATGGAGGTGGTTAAGAACTACATCCTCCACGACATGCATCGCGGCGGCACCTGCATCACCGGCGAAGGCCTCTACAACGGCACCGAGCGCAAGATGATCTATGTCACCATGGAGCGTGCCGACTTTGTGAAACTGCGTGCCAACCTGCGCAACCTCGACCCCTCGGCTTTTGTCAACGTCATCGACAGCGCCGAGATTATGGGCAAGGGCTTCAAGGAACTGCCCACGGAGTAATGTGTTAATGTGGGAATGTGTTAATGCGTTAATTTAGTTTGGTGTGAAGGTACTTCAGCTCTGCAACAAGCCCCCTTATCCACCCGTTGACGGCGGCACCCTGGCGATGAACAGCATCACCCAGGGGCTGCTGGCTGCCGGCTGCGAGGTGAGGGTGCTGGCTATGTGCAGCGACAAGCATCCGGTGCTGGAGGACCGCATTCCCGACGATTACCGCAAGGCCACCCGCTTCGAGGCGGTGCATGTGGATTTAGGCATCCACCTGCTCGATGCCGGGGTGGCTTGGCTCTGCGGCGAGTCGTATCATGTAAAACGCTTTGTGAGCAAAGAGTTCGCCGCCCGGCTGGCCGAAGTGCTCCGCGAGGAGGAGTTCGATGTGGTGCATGTCGAGAGCATCTTCCTGTCGCCCTATGTGCCGCTGATACGCAAGCACAGCAAGGCACAGGTTTTTCTCCGCGCCCACAACGTGGAGAACGAGATATGGCAGCGCATCGCCCGCAGTGAGCGGAACCCGCTGAAGCGGGGCTATCTGAAACACCTGTCGCTGACCCTGCGCGCCTACGAGCATGAGCACATGAACGACTATGACGGCGTGGTGGGCATCACGGAGAACGATGCCGCCTACTTCCGCGCAGCGAGTTGCCGCAAGCCGGTCATCGCCATTCCCTTCGGCATCACACCCAGAGTGCCCGACACAGTGGAGGAGGAAGCCAACACCTTGTTCCACTTGGGTTCGATGGACTGGATGCCCAACCAGGAGGGCGTGAAGTGGTTTCTTGACAAGGTGTGGCCTACGGTGCACAAGCGCATGCCCCAGTTGACCTTTTATGTGGCGGGCCGCAGGATGCCCGACAGCCTGATGCAGTTGAAGATGGAGGGTGTGAAAGTGGTGGGCGAGGTGCCCGATGCCTCAAGCTTCATTGCCTCGAAGCAGATAAATGTGGTGCCCCTGCTCAGCGGCAGCGGCATACGGGTGAAGATAATCGAGGCCATGTCGATGGGCAAGACAGTCATTTCCACCACAATCGGTGCCCAAGGCATTGGCTGTACCGACGGGAAAGAGGTGCTGATAGCCGACACCCCCGAGCAGTTCGCCACCCAGATACAGCGTTGTGTCGATGCCCCCGCCTTCTGCCGACAGATAGGCCACAACGCCTACAACTTCATCACCGAGGCCTACAGCCCCGAAACCCTTACCCGCCGACTGCTTGATTTTTACGAGAAACGTTTAAACATTCAATAACGATGAAAACAATTAATATGTCCAATCCCTGCAAGAAAGGCCTTGCGCTGCTCGTTCTGCTGATGATTGCAATGGCAGGCTGCATGGCCCAGACCCAGGTGACCATTCCCGGCACCAAGGTGAAATATACCTTCCCCGGCAAGTGGAACTACCTCAAGGCCGACAAGGTGGACAAGAACACCACCGTCTATGTTTACTACTACAGCGGCCGCATCCTCGTCTCGAAAGGCGACACCGCGCTGCCCAACCTGCGCATCAGGGTGCGCAAGAACTATACGGGAGAGCTGTTCGACTACGTATATGACCGCTACACGGCCGAGCCCTACCAGTCGCTGGCTGACTACACCAACGGTCTTGGCCTGCCCAAAAGCGGTGGCATGGGCTATATAGGCGCCTACACCAATCTGGGCAACAAGAAAGACTACCAGTTCCGCATGGTCTACTTCAAGACACAGAACACCATCGTAGAGTTCCGTCTCGAAACCACGAGGGGCACCTACAAAGACATGGAGAAAGAGTTTGAAGCCATCTTGCGCAGCCTTACATTCTAAACCTTTATCCCCAAGTATGAAAAGAACGTTGATACTGCTAATGTCGCTGCTGCTGGCCTCTACGGTGGCCGCCCAGCAGGACTCCCTGTCCGAGGCGTTCCGTGAGCAATACGTGCTGCTCAACAGCCAGTATGCCAAGAATCCCGACGATGTCGCCAACCTCATGGATATGGCGCATTTCTACTCCAATGCCGACAATCCGCAGTACAACCTCGCCTATGCCGCCGACCTGCTCGGCCGCGCCGAGGAACTCTATACCCTCTGGCTGCAGGACAAAGGCCGCTACCGCGACATGCAGCGCCTTATCAAGAAAGGCATCACCCTCTCCCTTATCCGCCAGCAGCGCCAGTCGGTGACGGACCAGGCCGAGGCTTATGTGCGCCGCAATGCATCGCAGATGGGCCTTTCCGAGATTAATGCCTTCCTCTCCTCTTTCCCTGACAATGCCGCCGTCACCACCCGGCTGCATTCAAAGAAAGTGGCCGACGAGTATCACAACGCCTGCCGCGAGAACACCATAGAGGCCTACTACAGTTTCCTCATCGCCCATCCCTCCATCCCCGAAAGCGATTCCGCCGAGGCAGCCCTTGAGCGGCTTGCCCCGCGCCACTACTCAGTCTTTGCCACCGAGGGTGCGGTCGACACCGCTGCCGCCGCCTTCCCCTCCAGCCGCGCCATGCAGCATGCCGCCATGCGACAGAAAAGCCGCATAGCCTACCACAATGCCTGCCGTGTAAACACCGAGGAGGCCTACTCGTCCTATCTGGAACACTATCCCCGTGGCGACAACTATCTGGATGCCCTCAACCACCTGCAGACGCTCCGCAGTATGGACTTTGCCCTCCTCTCCACCGTGCAGGAATATGCCGACTATGCCGAGACACACAGCGACGACCCTTTGGCCGACAGTGCGCTGGCCAGGCTGCGCGCCATGATATTCGGCGCCCACAGCCAGGAGGCGGCCGTCATATACCTTGAGCATTTCCCCCTCGACGAGCATCACTCCGATGTCTATAAAGAGTACTACAGCTGGTTCGCCGCCGAAGGCAACCGCCAGCCGATAGAGTCCTTCGCCGCCGACAACCCCGACTATCCTTTCCAGATGGCTGTGCAGTCCGACCTGGCACGCGGCATTGTCTTTGATTCCTTCGACCTGACCAAACCCTTTGTCGAGACCGACTTCAACCGGCTTACCGACTGCATCCATCTCTTCACCGGGCGCAGGTCGGCCTTTGTCGCCCTGCAGCGCGTGCTGCAGCAGCAAATAGCCCATCGTGACTCGAATGCCGCCCTGCAGCGAATGAACCAGTTCGAAATCTGTTTCGAGGACAACGGAACAAAGGAGTATGCCGAGCTGGCCACCCTGCTCAAGGACAAGGAGAAGGTTGCCAAACGGTTGGTGCTGTCCCGCAGCGGCATACACCACGTATTCTCCAACCACGAAGGCACCCGCCTCTACTTCACCGAGCAGGACAAGACCTTCACCACGCGCAAAAACACCCTCCATGCCCGGCGCGACACGCTCCACTACGTGACTGTGGAGAGCGGCGGCACTGTGGTGGGCTGCGCCCGTCGTGCAGCCAAAGGCAAAGGCGCATGGGAATATGCCGGCAGAGTGCAAGTGGCCGGAGTCCATGCCGACGTGACTGCATTGGGATTCTATGACAACGGCCGCCGTGTGCTCCTCGGCGTGGATGGCGACATCTGGTCGGCACAGGTGGTCAACGACACCCTGTGGACGGACGCCGAGCGGTTTGGTGAACCGGTCAACACAATCTACATTGAAACCGACGCCTACATGTTGCCTGACGGCAGCGGGATGCTGCTGGCCTCCGACCGCCCGGGCGGACACAACGTGCAGGAGTCGGGAGCCTACTACCACGGCGACACAGCCCTTGCCACCGACCTCTACTATATCCCCTATACCGACGGACGCTGGGGCGACCCCGTCAACCTGGGCATGCCCGTCAACAGTCCCTGCTGCGAGCGCAGCCCCCTGCTGAGCCGCAACATGAAGACCCTCTACTTCATCACCGACGCCCGCGGCCTGGGCTATGGCGATGTCTATATCTCCACCCGTGAGGATATAAACGACTGGACTCGCTGGTCTGAACCGGTGAACATGGGCAAAGGGGTCAACGGTGCATTTGCCGAGACGGCGGTCAGTTTCATGCCTGGCGAAAAGAGCATCCTGCTCACCGCCCAACCCCATGCCGGCGACGGCGGCCACTGCTATGCCTTTGCCACACGGCACGACACCGCCGACTGCCACCGCACCGTGAGGGTGAACCTGACAGAGGCTGTCGACATACTTCGCGGGCTGGATGTGGTGGACCTCGGCGCCAGGCAGACTGTGCAGCATTACACCGACGACAATCTCGACACACTGCAGCCTTTCCGGCTCCTCAAAGGCAAGGCCTACGCCATAGTGCCCGACGCCGACTGGATATATGTGCCCACGCTTATCGTGGGGAGCAACGCCACGTCCGCAGCTATGGAAGGCTTCACCCTCGAAGAACTCCGTGAACGGAAAGAGCCGATTCCCCTGCCCTTGGTGGGCTTCCATGGCTCCACATCGCGGTTGTTGCCGCTTGCCGGGCGCGAGCTGGACAACGTCGTGCGCTTTATGCGGCAGCATGCCGGAAGCCGTGTCAACGTAATCGTCAACACCAACGGCACCGATGACCGCCAGTGCTACGACATAGCCATGAGCCGCGCCATAAGCATACGCAACTATCTGGCAAAGCAGGGCATCGATGCCGACCGTGTACTCGTCACAGCCCATGGCAACATCAAGTACAAGAAAGGACTCTCCCCCAAGGAGGTCGAAATCTCTTTCCTGTAAATACCAGCTATCATTTAATTAGGTGGCTGCGCTTCGCAAACAGGCAAGCTAAGTCATACAGATGTCCCCGGCGAACATCCCCTGTTCACCAGGGACATCTGCATAGATACCCTCCGCCACTGGGGTACACGCACTCTTAATAGGACCTACCCAGTATATGGTAACCATCAAGCGCCGTCATTTATTCGATCGTTATTCGATCGTTTTCCCTTCTTTCTCCGTTTCAGAAAGGGAAAAATAAGGGAAACATATCGAAAAACGATAAGATAAAGAACGACGCAATACCGACCCCTGAAAGCACACAAAGGAACATTGGGAACAAATATGCGACAATATCGGAACACTGAGGAAAGTTGGCGTAATCCTTCACAGAATAAAACGTAACTTCCGCGCGAAGCGACAGAAAGCAAAGTAAGAGATAAGAACCAGGATTGTATGCCACTGAGATATTGCTTGAATGCTTAAATGTGTAATTGCTTGAGTAATTTGAATGCGCCAGTCACTCAGACAATCAAGCAATCAGACAATCAAGCAATCAGACAATCAAGCAATACCCTAAAGACCGATTTGAGTTGGAAAATCACTAAATTTAGGTATTGGGCAATCCGAGGCAAAAGGGTACCTTTGTACCACAAAAAAAAGGATTGAATCATGTACAGCAAAACTTTTAAATTGCTTATTCTGTTTGTTTTTCTTGCTGGCGCAACGACTATGTCCCGCGCACAGGACGACACCGTTTCCAAGCCATCGCGACTCACTATCGGTGGCTATGGGGAGGCTGTGTATAACTACAATTTCTATAGCGACAACGTATTTCGCTACTCTCACGCCGACCGCTATACCGAAAACAAGGGATACGGCCGCGTTGACCTGCCCCATGCCGTCATCATGCTGGGCTACGACTTCGGCCACGGCTGGAGTGTGGGTACCGAGGTGGAGTTTGAACACGGTGGCATTGAGGCCGCTGTGGAAAAGGAAACGGAAGAGACCGGCGAGTTCGAGCAGGAGATAGAGCGTGGCGGCGAGGTGGCCTTGGAGCAGTTCTGGGTTCAGAAGAGTTTCTCGCCAAGGCTTAACCTGCGCATGGGTCACATCGTGGTGCCGGTGGGCATGACCAACAACAACCACACGCCCGACCAATTCTTCACCGTTTACCGTCCCGAAGGCGAGAACACCATCATGCCCTGCACATGGCACGAGACGGGCATCAGCCTGTGGGGCCGCACGGCCAACTGGCGCTACGAGGTGCAGCTGCTGCCGGGACTGAACAGCAACCTCTTCAACGAGTCGGGCTGGGTGCACAACGGCTCTGCCTCGCCCTACGAGTTCCGTCCGGCCAACAGTCTTGCCACCGCTGTCCGTGTGGACTGGACAGGCATCCCCAATCTGCGTCTCAGCCTCAGCGGCTATGCAGGCAACTCTTTCAGCAATGACATTGTCACCGAGATTTATTCGGAGACATCGCGCTACTACGGTGCCAAAGGCACGGTGCTAATCGGAGCCTTTGACTTCGCCTACCGCAACCGCTGGCTGACCGTAAGGGGCAATATGGACTATGGCTATCTGTCCGACGCTGGCCTCATCTCCTCCCGCAACAAAAACCAGACCACTATGACCGGCAATCCCTATCCACACGCTCCGGTGGGTGAACGGGCCTGGGACGCCTCCCTTGAAGCCGGTATCGACCTGTTTGCCTTGGCAGAGTGGCGCACCGGAGGAAGACGGCTCTTCTTTTTTGGACGCTATGACCACTACGACAGCTTTGTGCCTGCCAATGGATGGACTGACATAGAGTGGGCGGAGAGGCAAGTCCTCGCTGCGGGCATCAATTACTACCCTCTGCCGCAGATTGCCGTAAAAGCCGAGGCGGGTGTCCGCCTGCTCAAGGCGCAGTACAACAACGAGCCTTATGCTGCGGTGGGCATCACCTGGTGCGGATTTTTCAAACATTAATATAATAACAACACAAACACAAACTACAACATGATTAGCAAAACTATCAAATCAATCGCGATGGTGGCCATTGTATTCGCCACCCTCAATTTCGTGTCCTGCAAACGCGACAATGACAACACTGTCGAGGATGCCCAGGCCGCCGCTGTGGCCGAGCAGTTTGTAGACAACACCGTAGCCCCCACCTACACGGCGCTGGCTGCCAAGGCCGAACAGCTGGCCAGCCAGCTGGCTGCCCTCAAAGCCAATCCCACCAATGCCGGTGTCCGCGAGGCTTGCGAGACCTTCCTTGCCGCCCGTGAGCAGTGGGAGATGAGCGAGGCTTTCCTCTTCGGTGCCGCCGGAGACTTTGGCATTGACCCCCACATCGACTCCTGGCCTCTTGACGAGGATGCCTTCAACACCCTCATGAACAGCCCTGCCATGATAGAGGCACTCGACAGCGAAGACGGCGATGCCGTGGCCGGTGACCGTCTGGGCAACGCCCTCCTGGGTTTCCATGGCATTGAGTACATCCTCTTTGCCAACGGCCAGCCCAAGGATGTGTCCAATATCACGGCCAACCAGTGGATTTATGTGGTCGCTGTGGCAGGCGACCTGCGCAACCGCTGCTATCAGCTTGAAGTGGGTTGGATAGGCGACAAAGCCCCCAAGAACCACATTGAGAAACTGGACGAGCTCGAGATTGCCTACACTGTTGCCGGTAGCGAAAACAGCTATGGCGACAATATGAAGAACGCAGGCAAGGCCGGCAGCACCTACTCCAGCCGCACGGCCGCTCTCATGGCCATCCTGCAGGGCTGCTCCGACATTGCCGACGAGGTGGGCAGCTCTAAAATCTATGCCGCCTGGCACGGTGAGGATATCACCTACATTGAATCCCCCTACAGCCAGAAATCCATCATCGACTTCCACGACAACATCGTCAGCATCCGCAACGCCTACATGGGCGGAGTGGAAGGCAAGCGCGACGAGAGCAAGTCCCTGCACAACTATGTGAACAAAATCAACGCCTCGCTCGATGCCCGTGTGCTGAACGCCATTGACAACGCACTGGCTAAAATCGATGCCATGCCCGCACCCTTTGTGCTCCACTACAGCGACGCTGCCAACGGCGAGGCCGTGGATGCCTGCTCTGCTCTCAGCGACGTGCTGGGCGAAGCCATCAATGCAATCCGCAACAAATAAAATCTTCCTGCTATGAGAAAAACAATACTTATACCTGCACTGACAGCACTGACAATTGTCGGACTTGCTTCCTGCAAACACGAAGTTGTTGAACCCGAGGTGCCCGAAAGCGTGGCCGAAGAGACCTATGCCGGAGGAAAACTCGGCACCACCTTCAACCAGTCGGCCTCGGCCTTCGAAGACCCCACTCCTGCGGTGGAAAATGCCGGCATGGTCAACGCCTTCAAATATGGCGAATTCTTCTTTGAGCATACCGTTACCCAGAACAACCCGCCCTTCAACGGACTTGGACCTCTCTATGTGCGCTCCTCGTGCGAGGCCTGCCATCCTGGCTACGGACACGGACGCCGCATGGAACGCTACCGTGCCGACGACTGGGCCAACGGCTATCTGCTGGTAGTCTACAACAAGACCACCGACGCCTACGAGACCTCTGTGGCCGGAATGCCGCAGACCAAAGCCGTGGCTCCTTTCAAGCCTTCCATTGACGAGAGCAAGATAAACATTGCCTGGCTCGACTACACCGACGAATGGGGCAACCGTTTCCCCGACGGCGAGACCTACAGCCTCATCTATCCCGAAGTCACCATCCCCGAGGATGCCTTCTATGCACCGCTCACTGCCCCCTACAGCCAGATGGCCTTCCGTCTTGAAAGCACCATCGGTATCTACGGCACAGGATTGCTCGACGCCATCCCCGACGACTCGCTCAAGGCCCAGTACCAAAAAGAGTCAGAAGCCGGTGCCAACCTCAACCCCGCCATCTGGGCAGGCAATGACTGGGCCTCGCTCTATGGCAAGACCACTCACCCCAAACGTTTCACCTATGCCCTCAGCCGTGGCCCCTTGCAGGATGCCGCTGGCGCCAATGCCATCTGGAACATCACCAACGTCAACCGCAGTGACCGACGCAGCCATTACCTCAGCCTCAACAAGAGCATCTATGCCAACACTGCTGCCGACGACCCTGAAGTGCAGGCTCAGTTCTATCACTACTTCCCCGCATGGAACAAGACCGGCGACCCGCGCACCGACATCTACAACTACCTCATGTGCGACACCCTGCCCATTGAGATGAGCGACCAGGATTATGTCAACTTCATGGTGTGGCACCGCGGACTGGCCGTCCCCGCCGCACGCAATCTGGCTGACTCCACCGTCCAGCGCGGACGCAAGCTCTTCCGCGACCTGGGCTGCGCCACCTGCCATCGTCCCAGCTGGACCACAGGCCCCGACAACTTCACCGACCCCAACGGCTTCTTTGCCGACGGCGACAGCCGACTGCCCCGCTATCCCTACCAGAAGATTTGGCCCTACACCGACATGGTGCAGCACCGTCTCTTCATGGTCAACGACATCCGCACCGGCTGGTGCCGCACCACTCCCCTGTGGGGACGCGGCCTGTCGCCCATCTGCAGCGGCCACAGCGACCGCCTGCATGACTGCCGTGCACGCAATGTCATTGAGGCCATCATGTGGCATGGCTGCCCCAACAGCGATGCCCGCTGGACTGTCGAGAAATTCCGTAAGCTCTCGAAGAAAGACCGCGATGCAGTGGTAAAGTTCATCAATGCCATTTAACCCAAACCTATTACAAAATCCAATGAAAAAACTTAGTATCCTGCTCATGGTGCCGGTGGTGGCAATTCTCGCCACCGGCACCATTATTGAAAAATACCATGGCAACGAATTTGCCACCGAGCATGTCTATGCCTCCTGGTGGTTCATCCTTCTGCTGGCACTGGTGGCCGCTGGCTGCATAACTGCCATTTTGAGGGAGAAAATGTGGCACACTCCTCATAGGATGCTGATATACAGTTCCGCAGTGGTTATTCTGCTCGGCGGTGGCCTTACCACTTGGACAGGCAGCCACGGCGAAATGACCCTGCTGCCCGGACAGCCAAACGACACCTACTTGGAATCCGACAGCACCGCTCGGCGACTGCCGTTTTCCGTCACGCTCGACAATTTCGAGGTGGTCACCTATCCGGGCTCCCATTCGCCTATGGACTTTGTCAGCCACATTGCCGTGGACGGAGAAACTGCCGACATATCCATGAACAACATCTACCGCCGGCAAGGCTACCGGCTCTACCAGGCCGACTACACGCCCGACGGCAGCTCGGTCCTCAGTGTCTCCTACGACCCCATTGGCATTGCAGTGACCTACTGCGGATATCTGCTCCTCATTGCAGGGTTGGTCGTCATGTTCCTTTCGCCCTGCTCGCACTTCCGCCGGCTGCTCAAGGCGTTGCCCTTGCTGCTTCTGCTTGTCGGCGGCACCGCCTCGGCCGCACCCTCAACCCTGCCTCGGCAAACGGCCGACCGCATGGGTCGGATAATGGTGCTGTACAAAGGACGCATCTGCCCCATGCAGACTGTGGCCAAAGACTACACCACCAAACTCTGCGGCAAAGCCACCTATCAAGGCCTTACCCCCGAACAGGTGCTCAGCGGCTGGATATTCTACCACAGCGAATGGGCCGACGAACCCATGATTAAAATCAAAGGTGCCGAACTGCGCCGGCAGTTAGGTCTCGATGGCCGCTACGCCACCTACAACCAGCTGGCCCCTCAACTGAGCGGCGGAAACAACGCCATGCCGGGCAGCACAGAAGGCATACCCGACAAGAAACGCCGTGCCGCCGAGGAGAAGGTGAACCTCGTGCAAATGGTGGCAAACAGCCAACTGCTGAAAATCTATCCTGTGCCCGACTCCACCGGCACCATCGGCTGGTATTCGCAAAACGACCCCTTGCCTCTCAGTGTGGACTCTGACGAATACATCTTTATCCGCAAGCAGCTTGGCTATTGCCAGGAGCTGGTAGTCAAAGGCGACTACGAAACCCTCGGCCAGGTGTTTGACAAAACCTGCGAATATCAGCAGAAAAAGGCGGCAGCCATCCTGCCAGCACCCAGCCGCATTGCGGCCGAAAGGCTCTACAACCGCCTCACCACAGGCCGCTGGCTCTACATGCTTGTCATCAGCCTCGGACTGCTCTCTTTCGCCATAGCGCTATACTCTCCAAAAGGAGGCAAAGGGAAATGGGCGTTGTTCAATTCCCGGCTTGCATTCGGTCTTGTCGCGTTGCTCACGGCGTTCTTGCTGCTCATTTTCATCTTGCGGTGGATAGCCGGAGGCCATGCTCCCATGGCGGGAGGTTTCGACAGCATGACACTTATGTCCATGGTAATCGGCATTGTGGCTCTGTGTACCGCACGTCGCCACCCCATGGCACCTCCCATCGGACTGCTCACCATGGGCTTCTGTCTGCTGGTGGCCATGATGAGCGGCTCCAACCCGCCTGTGACCAACCTCATGCCTGTGCTCAGCTCGCCGCTGCTCACGCTGCATGTCACCGTCATCATGACAGCCTATGCGCTCTTCTTCTTTGCCATGGCAGGCGGTGTGGCGGCCCTCATCCGGCCGGCTCTGCGGCAGACTTTGGAGCGCACCAACCTGCTGATGCTCTATCCCGCCGTGGCATTGCTCGCCTTGGGCATAGTCATCGGAGCGGTATGGGCCAACATCTCGTGGGGCAACTACTGGTCTTGGGATCCCAAGGAGGTGTGGGCGCTCATCACCCTGCTCGTTTACCTCTACCCCCTCTACATGAGCCAGCGCGACGGCCATTCCTCTACTCGGTTCCATGTGTGGTGTGTGGCGGCATTTCTGAGCGTTGTTGTCACCTATTTCGGCGTCAACCTGCTGCTGGGTGGCATCCATGCCTACAATTAACAGCCCTGCATCTGAAACGATAGATTTTTCCTCCCTGGAAAACGCTTGGCAAGACAAATAGAAAATGCTTGACGGAATTGCTTGTTTTTGAACAGATAGCGGTTGAGGGGCGATTTTTTTTGAAAAAAGGGGTTGTTATGAGAGAAAAAATGTGTATCTTTGCTTTTCGTAAAATACACTAAAAAGCATTCGATGGAACAGCATAAGACTATTGTGTTTGAAGAACATACACTTCATTATCGAGATGAAGGCAGAGGGCATGAGCAGACGTTGGTGCTGCTGCACGGCTATCTGCAGAATCTGGATATATGGAGTTCGTATGTGCTGTCGTATATGCGCACGATGCACGTCATCACCATCGACTTGCCGGGTCACGGCTACAGCGAGTGTTTCGGCGAGGTGCATTCCATGGACTTTATGGCACGGGCGGTGATGGCTGTGCTGGACGATGCCGGAGTGGAGCAGTGTGTGATGATTGGGCATTCGATGGGTGGCTACGTGGCGTTGGCTTTCGCCGATTTGTTCCCCCACCGTTTGCGTGGCTTGGGACTGCTGCATTCGCATGCGCTGGCCGATACGGAGTCTATCATCGAGCGCCGTATGGCCACCTGCGATCAGGTGATGCAGAACAGGGCAAGCTATATCGTGAGTTTTATCCCGCCGCTGTTTACTGTTAAGAGCCGAGTGGCATTGACTGTGGAGATAAAGGATTTGCAGGACCAGTGCCTGGAGACCAAGGCCGAGAGCATCATTGCGGCGCAGCGCGGCATGGCGGCAAGGCCGTCGCGTCTGCATGTGCTGCAGCAGCTGGAGGTTCCGGTGCTGTTCATCTATGGCAAACAGGATCCGCGGCTGCCGGTGGAGTTGGCTTTGTCGCAGGCCATGGAGGCGCGGCACGCAGAGATTCTGCTGCTGGAGAATGCTGCCCATATGTCGCATATCGAGGAGCGCGACTATGTTCGCCCACGCATCCAGAACTTTGTCAACACTTGCTATCTGTAGAGTGTGAGCATAAGCCGGTGCAGAACCGGCAGAGAGTAGGATGGATGAGTAGGTTTTGCTTTTGGCTTGAAAGCACTCATTCGATATGAATACCATTCATGGAAACAAGGTCATCCCGCTGCTGTATGCAGGGGTATTGGTTTTGTGTTTGGCGGCTTGTCATAAAGAGTTGCCAGAGGGTAATCCCCAGGAAGCAGAACAGGATACAAGCACATGTACTTTTACGGTGAGTTATATGAAAAAGGTGTATTTTGCACCAGGAAATCTTGCCACGCATGGTCGCACTTTTGTGCTTAATTCATGGGATTACGGCGGCTATTTTGCGTGGGGGACAGGAAACAAACCTGAGAACAATTCATTGGATAATAGAGATTATGCTTCCTTCTATGATTGGGGCGATTATTTGAATTATGCCGAATCTGGATGGCGTACATTGGGCTTCGCCGAGTGGGACTATGTGCTTGTGCATAGGAAAGACGCTGAGCTGAAACGGGGAACAG
>JAEEGF011301615.1_pt1 | contig 41725 bp, 35 predicted proteins | sample 9134171 | NCBI WGS metagenome assembly JAEEGF01 (sample SAMN16246542, study PRJNA631951) | gut metagenome | biome: gut microbiome; feature: rumen; material: AP-attached | host: Bos | place: Iran: Karaj | collected 2018-10 | reverse complement strand
CTATAAACTACTCAAAAAAAAGATTTTTGAAATGGCAAATAAGAACATTGCACTTATCACAGGCGTAACGGGTCAGGATGGCTCATATCTGAGTGAATTCCTTCTTGCAAAAGGATACGAGGTACACGGTATAATACGTCGCTCATCAGTGGATTTCCGTGAGCGCATAGCACACCTTGAGGGTACTCCTAACTTTCATTTGCACTATGCGGATATGGGTGACTCTATGTCGCTCGTGAAGCTTGTCGGACAGGTGCAACCTACTGAGATATACAACCTGGCTGCACAGAGTCATGTGCAGGTGAGCTTTGATGCTCCGGAGTTTACCGCGGATGTTGACGCGGTGGGCGTACTGAGAATACTTGAGGCAGTTCGCACCAACCACCTGGAGAAGACATGTAAGATATATCAGGCATCTACCTCGGAACTCTACGGCAAGGTGGAAGAAGTGCCACAGAATGAAGATACACCATTCCATCCATACTCACCATATGCTGTGGCAAAGCTCTACGGTTATTGGATTATCAAGGAGTACAGAGAGGCCTATGACATGTTCTGCTGCTCAGGAATATTGTTTAACCATGAGTCAGAGCGCCGTGGCGAGACATTTGTGACGAGGAAGATAACACTTGCTGCTGCAAGAATAGCACAAGGAAAGCAGGACAAACTCTACCTTGGTAACCTTTCAAGTCTGAGAGACTGGGGCTATGCAAAGGACTATGTGGAGTGTATGTGGCTCATATTGCAGCACGATAAGCCGGAAGATTTCGTGATAGCAACAGGTGTGCAGCACTCTGTAAGGGAGTTTGCTTACTATGCATTTAAGGCTGCTGGTATAGAGTTGGAGTTCAATGGTGAGGGAATGGATGAAAAGGGCGTTTGCGTAAGTGGACCAGAGAACCTGGTGGGTAAGACGCTTGTAGAGGTTTCTCCAGACTTCTATCGTCCTACAGATGTAGTGAATCTTTGGGGAGACCCTTCAAAGGCAAAGCGTGAATTGGGCTGGAATCCTCAGACAACGACGTTTGAACAGCTCGTGCAGATTATGGTAAAGCATGATATGGAGAAAGTTGCTGCAGACCACGTGGCAAGTGTCATGCGTACAAACCTCGCAGAATATCTTGAAAAAGGACTTGTAAAGTAATAATCCAGATGGAATACAGCATAGGACTTGACCTCGGTGGAACAAACAGCGTGTTTGGTATTGTGGATTCCCAGGGTGTGATAGTGGAGCAGGCCTCCATGAAGACCAAGGGGTACGAGAATGCCAACGCTTATGTTGACGCTGCAATGAAGTGCCTGGCTCCAATAATAGAAAAAGTTGGAGGCATTGGCAAGGTAGGATACATGGGAATAGGTGCGCCTAACGGAAATATACTGAGTGGGAGCGTGGAGTTTGCTCCTAATATATCGTGGGCGCATGATACCAAGGTCCCGTTGGCAAAAATGTTCAGTGAACGTTTGGGAGGCTTGCCTGTTACTCTGACGAATGATGCAAATGCCGCTGCCATAGGAGAAATGACGTTCGGCGTGGCGAAAGGCATGAAAGATTTCATCGTGCTGACACTCGGTACCGGTGTAGGGTCGGGCATAGTGTGCAACGGCGAATTGGTGTATGGATATGACGGCAATGCTGGCGAGTTGGGACATCTGCGTGTTAAAGAAGGCGGCCGCTTGTGTGGTTGTGGCAGGAAAGGGTGTCTCGAGACGTATTGTTCGGCAACTGGTGTGGCACGCACGGCAGAGCAGTTCTGCAAGGAGAGTGCAGAGCCATCGCTTTTACGAGAAATACCAGCAGGCGAGATTACGTCCTATGATGTAGCTGTTGCTGCACAGAAAGGTGATGAACTTGCAAAGAAAGTGTTTGGATATACGGGACAGATACTAGGCGAGGCATGTGCGATGATGACTGTGTTCTCTTCGCCGGAGGCTTTTATTTTCTTCGGAGGACTTGCTAAGGCAGGTGATTTGCTGTTGGAACCTGCAAAGAAGGCATATGAAGAAAACGTAATGCCTGTATTCAAGGGAAAGGCAAAGTTCTTGTTGTCATCCCTGGAAGGAGCATCGGCAGCAGTGCTTGGAGCTGCGAGCCTGAAACCACGTGGAATGTAAAATAAAAAAGGATAGAAAAGATGGTTAATTCAGATGACATAAAGGCTGCGGTGGAATGTATGCGTAAGGGTGGTGTTATTCTTTACCCTACAGACACAGTATGGGGAATAGGATGTGACGCTACTAATGCAGAGGCTGTTGCGAAGGTTTACAAGATAAAGAAGCGTGAGGAGTCTAAGGCTATGATTTGTCTGGTAGATTCCGACAATCGCATACAGAGATATGTCAGGAACGTGCCTGACGTGGCATGGGATGTGATGAATCTCGCAACGAGTCCCACTACGGTGATTTTAGATGGTGCTGACGGTCTGGCATCTAACCTGATAGCTGATGATGGCAGTATAGCGATGAGAATTACCAAGGAGGAGTTCTCGAAGGAACTGTGCTACCGTATGCAGAAGCCGGTAGTGTCAACCAGTGCGAATATCAGCGGCGAACCGGCTGCTCAGAACTATTGTGACATTTCTGAGGAGATAATAAACAGTGTGGACTATGTATGTAAGTCACGTAGAAATGAGCATCTGCCGCATAAGCCATCATCGATAATTAAACTGAAGAGTAACGGAGAGGTTACGATAATACGTTAAAATGAAAAAATGGTTTGACAGTATCTTGACGTGGCGAGGGAAGCATCTTTCCGATAAGCAGTTGACGCTTATCTTGGCTTTCCTCGTTGGAATGTTTGCTGCAATAGCAGCGTATGTACTACATTCTTTGATAAGATGGATACAAGGGTTTATATTAGATCAGGTAATTACTACAAAGTATACATGGCTGTATTTGATATTTCCTGTTGTTGGTATATGCTTGACCATGTTGTTTGTGCGTTATGTGGTACGTGACAATATATCACACGGCATTACCAGGATACTGTATGCTATTTCTTCAAAACGTAGTAGGTTGGCAGCGCATAATTGCTGGTCATCGGTGATAGCATCGGCAATCACAATCGGATTCGGCGGTTCTGTGGGTGCAGAGGCTCCAATAGTGTTGACAGGCTCCAGTATAGCAAGTAATTTGGGACAACGTTTTAGAATGAATAATAAAACGTTGATGTTATTGGTCGGATGTGGTGCAGCAGCAGCTATCGCAGGTATATTTAAGGCGCCGATTGCAGGTATGGTATTTACCATTGAGGTACTGATGATAGATCTCACAATGGCAAGTATATCACCAATACTTATAGCTAGTGTGACAGCAACTTGTTTTACATATGTGTTTGTTGGAGATGATCAGTTGTTTACATTTCATGATATCCATAAATGGGATGTGAGTGGAGTGCCTTCCAATATATCTCTCGGTGTGTTCTGTGGATTGGTTTCGCTTTATTTCATAAGGATGATGACTGCTTGTGAAAATATCTTTAGTAAGATAAAAAACAGGTATGGACGTCTGGCATTGGGTGGAATAACATTGAGTACTCTTATTTTTTTATTTCCTTCACTATATGGCGAGGGATATCGTTCCATAGATATATTGTTAAGTGGAGGAAGAGAGAATGATTGGGCAAACTTGATGACTAACTCTCCGTTTGAGGGAGGTGGTACTTATGTGCTGATAATATATCTGTTATGCGTGGTATTAACGAAAGCCTTTGCTACAGCAAGTACTAATGGAGGTGGCGGTTGTGGAGGTACGTTTGCTCCTTCTTTGTTTATAGGGGCTTTCGGTGGCTTTCTATTCGCTCGCTTATGGAATATATATGATATAGGTGTGGAATTACCAGAGGAGAATGCAGCATTGCTGGGAATGGCAGGTGTGATGTCGGGAGTGATGCATGCACCTTTGACAGGCGTATTCTTGATAGCTGAATTGACGGCGGGGTACACGTTGTTTATGCCGTTAATGATAGTGAGTGTGTGTGCATATCTTACAATATTGATGTTTGAGCCTCATAGTATTTATGGAATGCGATTGGCTAAGCAAGGAAAGTTAATAACACATCATACAGATAAAAGTGTGTTGACTCTGATGACTTTGGATTCTGTAATTGAACGTGATTATACACCTGTGTCAAAAGATATGGAGCTGATGAAACTTGTTCATGCTTTGAGTGAGAGCCGCTCGGAATTGTTACCGGTGGTTGATGGAGCTGGAAATCTGATTGGAGAGGTGGATTTGAACAAATTAAGGCATATAGTATTTCGTACAGAGTTGTATCATTATTTTACTGTAGCTCAATTAATGAGTCCTCCACCAACAATACTTAGGTTGGAAGATCCCATGGAAGATGTTATGCAAGCATTTGACAAATACAATGTGTTACATTTGCCAGTGTTGGATGATAAGGGACATCTATATGGATATATATCACGTACTCATTTGTATAGTCAATACAGGCAAATGGTTGCGGATTTGAGTAATGAATAAACATGATATCAGGGTAAAATGAAAAAGGAAGATTTAAGAATAGTTTTTATGGGAACACCAGAGTTTGCAGTAGGAACGCTTAGTGCTTTGGTGGAAAATGAATATAATGTTGTGGCTGTGGTAACACAACCTGATAAACCTGTAGGCAGGCATGGTTCAATTCTTCGTGCGCCAGCTGTAAAGGTGTATGCGGAAGAACATGGCATACCAGTGTTGCAACCACAGAAGATGAAGGATGAGAGCTTTCAAAAGCAACTGAAAGAGTATAATCCGGATGTACAGGTTGTGGTGGCATTTAGAATGTTGCCGGAAACAGTGTGGGCTATGCCTAAATATGGCACGTTTAATGTACATGCATCTCTTTTGCCTCAATATCGAGGAGCTGCTCCGATAAATTGGGCTATTATAAATGGAGAAAAACAGACCGGTGTCACAACATTCTTCCTGGATCATGAAATTGATACAGGGAATATTATATTACAAAAAACATTAGATATACCTTTTGATGCAGATGTGGAATATGTTTATGACGGTTTGATGAAACTAGGAGCAGATGCCGCATTGGAGACATTGGAACGGTTGATGAAAGAAGATGGTAAGCCGGAAACGATGCCACAAAACAAAATGGTGGCTGATGATGTAGTGTTAAAGAGTGCACCTAAAATATTTAAGGATACATGCAAAATAGATTGGAATAAATCTGTTGTTGATGTTTATAATTTTATCAGAGGGTTGTCGCCAATTCCTGGAGCGTGGAGTAATGTCCATTTGCCTAACGGCTCAGATTTGGAACTTAAGATTTACAAGGCTACAGTCAGTGATATAATTAATGATGGTCGTAAGGCTGGTGAACTTGTTGTTGAAAAAAAACATTGTTATGTTGTATGTGAAGATAAATTGTTAGAGTTGCAAATACTACAACCATCAGGAAGGAAACGTATGCAAGCGATAGAATTTCTAAACGGCTTGCATTGATTTATATCAAATGTCTGTAAAAAAACAGAGAAACTTCAAAAAAAACACGCAAAATATTTGCTCGTTTGAAAATAAACTGCTACCTTTGCATCGCATTTAGAGAAATGCCCTTGACGCTTAGTTCGGTTAAGAGGTTTACGCGGAAATAGCTCAGTTGGTAGAGCACAACCTTGCCAAGGTTGGGGTCGCGGGTCCGAGTCCCGTTTTCCGCTCACTTATTGGAACAGCAGAGAATAGTTTTGTTCTTCTTTGAATTGCCCAAGTGGCGGAATTGGTAGACGCGCACGTTTCAGGTGCGTGTGTCGCAAGACGTGCAGGTTCGAGTCCTGTTTTGGGCACAGTTTATTTTAATGAGAAATAGTAAAACTATTATTTGTGAAATAAAATAAATTGGAGAGGTGGCGGAATTGGTAGACGCGCTACTTTGAGGGGGTAGTGTCAATTGCGACGTGGGAGTTCGAGTCTCCTCCTCTTCACTTATTTTATGCGGAAATAGCTCAGTTGGTAGAGCACAACCTTGCCAAGGTTGGGGTCGCGGGTCCGAGTCCCGTTTTCCGCTCTTTTTTTGTGTTTGGTGTTTTACTCTTTGTTTGTAGATTAAAACATAATGCTTTATTTGTTCTGTTCTTCCTTAATTAATTCTTAATCTTATGAATCTTTATTTAAGATACTTTGATGACGAGACACTTGTACACAATGTGGACGAGGCTTTGGATTTTTTGTCTTCTCTGTCAGAAATTAATTTGACTCAAGAATTAGCAGATGATTTGCGAGAATATGCTAATGGAAATGTGTTGTTTCCTAAAAGGTATAAAGTGCGCTCGCGTGTTTATTTTATTGTAATAAAAACAGAAGCGCAGACTATGCAGGATTTTAAAGATAAGAAGGCTGTAAGGAATAGAAGCTCGCAGATAACGGAGGAACAAGAAAAAGAACAAAGGAAATTGGACGAGGTGTTGCATGGCTGGTATGAGGGTACTTTGAAATTTAAAAGAGTCGTAATGAATCATTTGGGGAAATGTGAATATCGGGATACCACTTTTACCGCAAGGTGTGTTGCAGAGTCACAACGTGATTGTTATGATAAAATTGTAGCTCATTTATTGACTAGGGTTGATAAACGCTCACAGTTTCCTACAATAAAAGGAAATAATTTTAAGTGTAATTTCTTGGGTTTGTTGAAAGTTGATGATAACAAGTAATTGTAGCAAAAATGAATAAGGTTATTTTGATAGGTAATGTAGGCAAAGATCCTGACGTGAAATATTATAGCCCAGATCAAGCGGTGGTGACAGTAAGGTTGGCTACTACAGAGAAGGGGTATACTCTGCAGAATGGAACTAGAGTCCCAGACAGAACGGATTGGCATACCCTCGTGTTCTATAGGAAGTTGGCAAAGATTGTGGAGCAATATGTTCACAAAGGTGATAAGTTATATGTGGATGGACGTTTGCAGTATCGAAGTTATGACGATAAGCGAGGAGTTCAACATAACGTAACAGAGATCATCGTTGATAATATAGAAATGCTAACTCCTCGAAATGTTACCAACAACCAAGTTGAATCAAAAAATCTAGATGCTACTCCGGCAGAAGATGATTCTATAGCGTCGGCAGATGCGATGTGGAAAGAAAAAGTTCTTTTGTCACAACAAGATAACGTTTCACCGTTTTAAGAAAATTGGATAATACAATATTACCATTTGTTTTTTCAGAGGTGCATTTTAATGCTCCCGGTTTATCTGTTATACTATGTCTGGTACTAACATTCCTGTTATTGTTAGTATCAGGTTTTGCTAGTGGCTCTGAGATTGCTATTTTTAGTTTGTCACCAAAGGATTTGTCTAAACTGGATAGGGAGTCTGACAGGGATAAAAAGATAATGATGCTGAGGAAAGATTCGGAAAGAACTTTAGCAACAATCTTGATAACTAATAATTTCGTTAACGTTACAATAATAATGCTTTTGAATTACGTTTTTTCAAAAGTAGTAGATTTTGGAGATGCTTATTGGCTACAATTTATATGTATTACTGTTTTATTAACGTTTCTCCTTTTATTGTTTGGCGAGATTATTCCAAAGGTATATTCAAGAGTCCATCCTTTATATTTCTGCCGTAAGACTGTTAATGGTATTTTATTTGCGAGACAGATATTCTGGTCTGTAGGCACGTTATTGTTAGGTACAGACATCATTGCTGAAAGATTAGTTCAGAAGAAGAATCATGTGTTGAGCGTTGACGAATTGGAGCAAGCTTTGGAAATGACAGACAAGAATGAGATTCGTGAAGAAAAAGAATTGCTGCAGGGCGTGATACGTTTTTCTGATGAGATGGCAAAGGAAATAATGACGAGCAGGCAGGATATCGTAGATATAGATATAAAGACTTCATTTAAAGATGTAATTAAGAATATAATAGAGAATAATTACAGCAGGGTACCTGTATATAAAGACAGTATTGATGATGTTAGAGGAATATTATATATAAAAGATTTATTACCTCATCTCAGTAAACCTGCGAATTTTAGATGGCAAAGTCTTATTAGGCCAGCTTATTTCGTGCCGGAAACAAAAAAAATAGATGATTTGCTTCATGAGTTTCAGGCGAACAAAGTTCATATAGCCGTTGTTGTTGATGAATTCGGTGGAACGAGTGGTATAATAACTTTGGAAGATATACTGGAGGAAATAGTAGGGGAGATAAGTGATGAATATGATGACGAAGAAAATAATTTTGTTAAACTGAATGACAGTACTTATATTTTCGAAGGAAAGACAAAATTAGTTGATTTGTCGCGTCATTTAATGCTGAATGATGATTATTTTGATGATGTTGAAGATGCAGACACCCTTGCAGGGTTGCTGTTGGAACTAAAAGGCGATTTCCCGAGTGTTCACGAATCTTTTGATTACAAAGGGCTGACTCTGGAAATCCTAAAGAAAGAACAGAAAAGAATTTCCAGAGTTAAGATAATAAAAAAGGATTTCAAAGAATAAAATATTAAATTGTAAGTGTTTCATGCAAGAACTTCAACTTTATTATAGTACACAAATAAATACCTTTTTTTAGGTATTGTTTGTAATGTAAATAGTTTGTAACTTTGCATTACTAAAAAGCAATATTTGTTATTAAGATAAAGTTCATAATGTTTTTGTATAGTATAGGGCTGGCTGTGAAGTCAGTCCTTTTACTTTATAGGCGGTTATAGATGTAGTTGTATATTTTATGATAAATTAAGACAGAAAAATATAATTTATTGTTTTTTTTTTGTAACTTTGTGTGATTTTGGCTTTGAAATAGATATACTAACAGATAATAATAAATTTAATATATAGTATTATGAATATTGGTGTTACACTGATGATTGTCGGTATGGTGACAGTGTTTGCCGTATTGTTAATAATTATCAATTTGAGTAAGTTGTTGATAAAATTGGTCAACAAGTTTGCTTTAGAAGAGAATGTAAAAAAGGATGTAAAACAAAATGGTCCTGAAATACCTGCTAATATAATGGCTGTAATACAACAGACTGTTAAGGAGATAACAAATGGTAAAGGGACTGTGGCTAATGTCGTAAAAATATAAAAATTTAAATATTATGAACAAAGAGATTAAATTTAGTTTAGTCTTTCGTGATATGTGGCAAAGTGCTGGAAAGTATCAGCCACGTGTAGATCAGTTGGTTAAAATTGCCCCTGCAATAATAGAAATGGGATGTTTTGACCGTGTAGAAACGAATGGCGGAGGTTTTGAGCAAGTAAATTTGCTCTATGGAGAGAATCCGAATAAATCTGTGCGCGAATGGACAAAACCATTCCATGAAGCTGGTATACAGACTCATATGCTTGACCGTGCTTTAAATGCTCTTCGTATGAGTCCATGTCCGAAAGATTTGCGTCAATTATTTTACAAGGTAAAAAAAGCTCAAGGTACAGACATTACACGTATATTCTGCGGATTAAATGATCCACGTAATGTAATACCATCTATAAAGTATGCGAAAGATGCCGGTATGATTGCACAGGCATCTCTATGTATAACTCATTCGCCAATACATACCATAGAATATTACATAAATCTTGCAAAAACCTTTATTGATGCAGGTGCAGATGAAATATGCCTTAAGGATATGGCTGGTATTGGTCGCCCAGAGTCATTAGGCAAAATAGTTGCAGGTATAAAGGCTTATAGAGAAGATATCGTAATTCAGTATCATTCTCATGCTGGCCCTGGTTTTAATATGGCTTCTATTCTAGAAGTTGCACGTGGCGGTTGTGATTATATTGATACTGCTGTAGCTCCACTTTCATGGGGAACAGGACATGCTGATATCATTGCCGTACAAGAGATGTTGAAGGATGCTGGTTTCAAAGTAAAGGAAATCAATATGGGAGCGTACATGAAGGTTCGTACCCAAATTCAACAGATGATGGATGATTTCCTTGGTTACTATATACCTGCACAGAATCATCTTAATAATTCGCTGTTGATTAAGCCAGGTTTACCAGGTGGTATGATGGGTTCTTTGATGACAGATTTAGAGGACAACCTACGTTCTTTAAATAAGTGGAAAGAGAAGAATGATCAGCCTCTGCTGACTACAGATCAGTTACTCGTGAAATTGTTTGATGAAGTTGCATATGTATGGCCAAAGGTTGGATATCCATGTTTGGTAACTCCTTTCTCACAGTATGTAAAGAACCTAGCTCTTATGAATGTAATGCAGATGGAGAAAGGTAAGGAGCGCTGGTCAATGATAGCTGAGAATATCTGGGATATGATTCTTGGTAAAAGTGGCAAGCTGCCTGGGCCTGTTGATCCTTTGTTCGTAGAAATGGCAAAGGCAGAAGGACGTGAGTTTATGACAACAGATCCACAGGAGAATTATCCCGATGAGCTTGAGACATACCGTTTACGTATGACACAACAAGGGTGGGAACTTGGAGAGGACAACGAGGAACTCTTTGAGTATGCGATGCATCCTCAGCAGTATGAGGCTTATAAGAGTGGTGCAGCGAAAGCAGCATTTGAGAAGGATCTTGCTGAGCGCAAGGCAAAGAAAGCGAATGGTAGTGCTTCTGCAGAGCCAAAGCAACTGACCATTACCGTAAATGGCCAGTCTTATAAGGTTGATGTAGCGTATGGAGTACAGCCTGCTTCTCCACAGTCACAGTCAACATCAAGTGCTGCAGCCCCTGTAGGAGAAGGAATTGAAGTTCTTGCTCCGTTGGAGGGAAAAGCTTACCTTGTACAGTCTTCTAGTGAGACGCCAAAGAAAGTAGGTGATCATGTGGAAGAAGGTGAAGTAATATGCTATATTGAAGCTATGAAGGTATTTAACCGTATCAAAGCCGAAAAGGCTGGTACGATAACAAGCATTAGCTTTAGTTCTGGTGACTCTGTAGAGGAGGATGATGTCTTGATGACAATAGCATAAGTGATATAACTATTAAATGAATAAATAAAAGTATGGACATACTTAATAAAATATGGGAAATGACTGCCTTTGCTCAAACTGGTGGTGAATGGTCATTTCTTGTTATGATTGCGATAGCATGTGTGTTGCTATATCTGGGTATAGTAAAGAAGTATGAGCCGTTGCTACTAGTGCCTATTGGCATGGGGGTTTTGTTGGCTAATTTCCCGGGTGGGGGTATGGGCGTAACACAAGCTACATCTGAGGGTTATGTGACCTTGCCAGATGGAAGTCAAGAGATAATATGGGATATGCCCTTGCATAAGATTGCACATGAATTAGGATTGATGAATTTTATTTACTACATGTGTATCAAGACCGGTTTCATCCCCCCTATAATATTTATGGGTGTAGGTGCGTTGACTGACTTTGGCCCAATGTTGCGTAATTTGCGTTTGTCTATCTTCGGTGCAGGTGCACAGTTTGGAATATTTGCTGTTTTGTTGTGTGCTTTGGCAATGGGATTTACCCCACAACAAGCTGCATCGCTTGGTATAATAGGTGGTGCTGACGGTCCTACAGCTATTTTCACAACGATAAAGCTTGCACCAGAGTTGCTGGGTCCTATAGCTATTGCAGCGTATAGCTACATGGCTCTTGTGCCTGTGATTATTCCGCTAGTAGTAAAGTGTCTTTGTACGAAAAAAGAGCTTCTCATAAACATGAAGGAGCAGGATAAGAAATATCCAAACAAGACAGAGATAAAGAATATGAGGGTTCTTAAGATTATGTTCCCGATATGTGTTACTATTATTGTGGCGCTACTTGTTCCAACGGCTGTCAGTCTTGTCGGAATGCTGATGTTTGGTAATCTTATTAAGGAGTTAGGCAGTATTACTAGCCGTTTGTTTGATACGGCAAGTAATGCTATTATGAATACTGCAACAATTTTCCTTGGTTTATCAGTAGGTGCAACCATGACAGCAGAGGCATTTTTGAATTTGCAGACCATAGGTATTGTGGTGGGAGGCTTTCTTGCTTTTGCTTTGTCCATTTCTGCAGGTATATGTATGGTGAAGATATTTAATTTGTTTGTGAAGAAAAAAGTAAATCCATTAGTTGGAGCTACAGGCTTGTCTGCGGTACCAATGGCATCACGAGTAGCAAATGAAATCGCCACTAAATATGATCCTAAAAATCATGTGTTAAATTATTGTATGGCATCTAATATCTCAGGTGTTATTGGTTCTGCTGTTGCGGCAGGTGTTTTAATATCATTTTTACAATAATAGGATTTTATATAGAGAATCTGTTAGTTTTATAACTTATTTGTTATAGAATTAACAGATTTTTTTTGTGTTATGAGAAATATATTATTATTCCTTTTCTTATTATTTAGCCATTTTGTTAGTGCTGATAATATTACATATGCTAAATCGGATAGCATAAAAGTTGTAGCTCTTTTAAAAGAGGGGAACAAAGAATTTGCAAAAAATAAACAATTAAATTTAATGCTCTACTATGGAAAGAAACTATGCAAGATTCCATATGTAGCCCACACTCTGGAGGTAAATCCTGTAGAAAAGTTAGTAGTAAACTTACACCAGTTAGATTGTACCACATTTGTTGAAACTGTATTCGCTTTGTGTTTGACAACAAGGCAAGGCTTAATTAGTTGGTTTGATTATTGTTCTAATTTACAAAAGATACGATATAAGGATGGCTATCCGAATGGCTATACCAGTAGAAATCATTATTTTTTGTGGTGGATAGATAGTAATAAGGAAAAAGGCTTGGTAAGTACACCTTTAGATGATAACATGAGATTGTGTGAGTCTGTAGGAGAGCCGTTGCCATCGTACGTAAGAAAGCAGTATATCAATATAGATTATATGAGTACGCATTCAAATTCCTATGTCATGTTGAAAAACAAAAAGAATGACATAGACAAGATAGCCGAGTTGGAGCGTAGCTCAAAGGGTAGAGTGATGTATTATATTCCATCTTCACAAACAGGGTTGAAAAAACAGGTGCTTGGCAAATATATAAAAGATGGAGATATTTTGGCTATAGCTACAACAAAGAAAGGTTTGGATACGTCGCATATAGGTATTGCGTGTTGGTCAAAAAAGGGTACATTACATTTGTTAAATGCTTCTCAAATACATAAGAAAGTGATACTAGAACCAATGTCACTTCGTGCATATATGAAGAAACATCCATCACAATTAGGAATATGGATTATACGTCCTAATTTGTAATATACCAAAAACTATAAAAGAGGGCTTCCTAAATTTAGAAAGCCCTCTTTACTTTGTTATATAGGATTTACCTTATTTTGCGTAAGCTACAGATCTTGTTTCTCGAATGACCGTGATTTTTACTTGGCCGGGATATGTCATCTCATTCTGTATCTTTGTTGCTATTTCACCAGACAAAGACTCGGTTTCTGCATCAGTCATCTTATCAGCTCCGACAATTACACGTAATTCTCTACCGGCTTGTATAGCATAAGTTTTTGTTACTCCTGGATATGACATGGCGATTGCCTCTAAGTCATTCAAACGTTTTATATATGCTTCGACAATCTCACGACGTGCTCCTGGACGTGCTCCTGATATGGCGTCGCACACTTGTACAATAGGAGCGAGCAATGAAGTCATTTCCATTTCATCATGGTGTGCACCTATAGCATTGCAGATGTCTGGTTTTTCCTTATATTTCTCTGCAAGTTTTGCACCATATAAAGCATGTGGCATTTCCAATTCCTCATCAGGAACTTTACCAATGTCATGTAAAAGACCCGCACGTTTAGCTTTCTTTGGATTAAGACCTAATTCCGCAGCCATGACAGCGCAGAGATTGGCAGTCTCTCGAGCGTGTTGTAACAAATTTTGACCATAGGATGAACGATATTTCATCTTACCTACAATACGAACGAGCTCAGGGTGTAATCCGTGTATACCGAGGTCTATGGTGGTACGCTTACCAGTCTCAATAATCTCCTGCTCTAATTGTTTCTTTACTTTTGCAACAACCTCCTCAATGCGTGCTGGATGTATACGTCCATCGGTTACAAGCTGATGCAAAGCAAGACGACAAGTCTCACGGCGTATTGGGTCAAAAGCAGAAATGACGATTGCTTCAGGTGTGTCATCTACAACAATTTCAACTCCACATGCAGCCTCAAGTGCCCTGATGTTTCTTCCTTCTCTTCCAATGATACGTCCTTTTACCTCGTCATTGTCAATGTGGAAAATAGAAACAGAGTTTTCTATTGCTGCTTCTGTTGCTACTCGTTGAATTGTTTTTATAACAATCTTCTTCGCTTCGTTATTGGCGTTTATTTTCGCCTCATCCATTATTTCATTGATGTAGCTTTGTGCATTTGTACGTGCTTCATCTTTGAGACTTTCTACGAGCCTGTTGCGTGCTTCGTCAGCTGACAAGCCTGACAGTTGTTCAAGTTTTTCACGCTCTCTCTTTTGCATGTCAGAGAGTTCTTGTTCTTTTAGAGCTAACAACTTCTTCTCATTTTCAATATGAGTTTGAATTTGTTCTAATTCTTGACGTCTTTTTCCTTGTTCTTCCTGACGTTGATTTAGAGAGATTTCACGCTGCTTTACCTTGTTCTCGCTTTGCTGAATTTTTTGGTAGCGTTGTTGAACTTCTCTTTCTAATTCGCTTTTCTTGTTTATAAATTTTTCTTTTACCTCTAAAAGTTTCTTTTCCTTTAGTACTTCAGCCGCTTTCTCGGCATTGGCTATCATTTCATTATACTTTCCCTTGATTATATATCTAAAAATCAAGTATCCACAGAGTCCGCCTATAATAAGGGCTCCTAATCCTATTATAATATTTAGAATCATTGTTTTTTAAAATTATATTGTTAATATTCTCTGTTATTTTAATGCGTTTTCCATTTCCTCTGATAACTGTGAGAGAATATTTGTGATAGGTAATAAATCGTTTCGTTCTGCCTCGCTAATATAATTTAAGGCAATATCAATCATAGCATAATATAATATTTCTTTTACGCCTTTTTGGTCTTTATATGCACCAAAATATGCATTTAATTTCTCATTTATAAGCTGTGCAGCTTTACGCCATTGCTCCTCTTTTTCCCGAGGAACAGTGACATTGATGTCAGTATCATATATATGGAGATTAATATTTTGTGACGAATTATATTCCATCAATATATCTCTTCGTTATCTTGTTTTTATTCTTTATTTTTCGCTTAGTAATGTAATGCATTGGTTGACAGTTCGTATTATACGATTAATACGTTTCCTGGTTTCTTCAATATTTTCATCTGTAATATTGAGCATTTTGGCTGTAACCAACGCATTGTAATTTTCTTTAAGATTATTTATTTCTTTTTTCAGTTCTTGAATTTCCTCATCTTTATTTTTTACAGCAAGGAGTAAGTCTGCGTTTTCATTTTTCAAATTGTGATTATGTAAAATGAGTTGACGCAGGCGATATGCAAAGTCTTCTATGTTAAATGAAGATGAGCTCATTACTGTTTATTGTCTTTTGGCAATTTCTCTTTCTTCGCAAGCATTACCACTTGGTATACGAAATTTGTAATCCAATCTTGTGAGAAGCCTAGCTTTTGGTTGTATTTCCTAACAGAATACACGGCTTTTACCGTAGCGGCATCAGTGAAATTGTTTTTGCTAAATATATCACTGATGGTTTTTTCTGTCATGGCGTATATGGCTTTTTTAAAGAAAGAAGGAAGTCTTAGCTTGAACTTCATAAGATTGCCTGTCAGCATCATCAAGTCTTGGGTGAAACCCTGGAATTGATACATATATGTCTGAACGTCTTGTATCTTTCTGCAGTTTTTACTAATACTCTTGTCTATTTCTTTAAAGAAATTGTCATCATGGCCATACATATTCTTGAGCATTTTCTTGCATGCGTTTTTTTCTGCTGGTCCAAGTTTGTTATGTTCTGTATGAATTTTGAATGTGGTTTTAAAAAGGCGCAAATCAGGGAGTAAAGATATATTGTTTATTCCTATCTGGGATGCAACGGCTGCCTGAAGGTAAACCCTGATTAAAGACATGTAGTCTTGCATTCCTCCTATGTTTTTGCTTTCCTCTTTATTCTTTTTGAAAATGGATAGTATGTTCATGTGCTTAATTTTATAATAGTACAAAGTTAACTAAAAATATTGAGATGTGCAATAAATAAGATGAAATTGCAAAAAAAAAAAGAAAAAATGGTGATAATTAAAGTAAATTATATAATTTTGTATTAAGAAGTTTTGTTGCCGGAAAAATATTTCTGCAGTAGAATATGGTAAATACAGAAAACAAAAACGATATCATGGTGTGGTTGGTACTCTTTGTGGATGTACTGACTTATTTTTCACTTGTGCATATGATGGTCGTTTTTCTACCTCAGTATTGCTCGGCTGCGGTATTGCATCATCCTAACATTGCTGCGATGATAGGAATGATAATACTGTTGTTGTTCTCTCTGATATTTCCTCCGTTAGTGCACAAACGCCATTTGACGTTCCGTGATGTCTTGAAGCGTAATTTGCTGGTGTCTTTGTTGACTCAGTGCGTATTTGGAGTCGTATGGCATGTGTTAATTATAGAGGCGAGCAATGAGGTGATATATGGCTTTTTCATGACAGTGTGGTTGTTCCTCAGTTTGGTTCTTCTTCGTGCGTGTGAAAGGCAGTTGCTGGGCTTTTTCCGCAGGAATGGACGTAATACACGTTTCGTCTTGCTAGTTGGTAATGACCCTGCAAATCTCGCTATTTATGAGGAATTGATATCAAATCCGACTACAGGTTACAGAGTACTGGGGTACTACAGTGATATGGAGATAAATAATGCGCCGAAGTCTTTGACGCATCTCGGAGAATATAAGGATTTGATGGATATCATAGACGGTAAGGTGGAAAAGCCAAATATAGATGAGATATACTGCTCTTTGTCCCATGCAGAAGATGCTCTTATAAGAAATATAATGTTTTTCTGCGACAAGCATATAGTCAGGTTTATATACGTTCCTCGTATATTCCCGAATTTGCAGTTGTCTCTTAAGCCTGAGATTATAGGAGGAAGTGTTGTCTATACAAACCATCATGAACCGTTAATAAACACTAGTAATAAAGTAATAAAAAGAACGTTTGATATATTCTTTAGTGTCATTGCTTTATTACTACTCATGCCGTTCGTGCCAATAATTTATCTGATAATAAAGAAACAGAGCCCTGGCTCATTAATTTTCTCTCAGAAACGGACCGGAATGAATGGAAAGACATTTGTGTGTTATAAATTCCGTTCAATGCATGAGAACGAAGAAGCTGATAGATTACAAGCCTCAAAAGAAGATCCACGTAAATTTCCTTTCGGAGATTTTATGCGTAAATATAATATTGATGAGTTCCCTCAGTTCTATAATGTATTAAGGGGTGATATGAGCATTGTCGGACCTCGTCCACATATGACATTCCATACCGAGAAATACTCTTCCTTGATTGCGAAATATATGGTACGTCATTTTGCTAAACCGGGAATAACAGGTTTAGCTCAGGTAATGGGCTACAGAGGTGAGACTGAGCAATTATGGCAGATGGAGGAGCGTATTAGAAAAGATATATGGTATATAGAGAATTGGAGTCTGGGCTTAGATATAAGTATATGTTTTAAGACATTGGCTCTGATGTTTAAGCATGACGAGAATGCTTATTGAATTAATAATGAAGTAATCAAAAAAGAAACAAATAAATAAAAGATAATGAGTAAGATAGTAAATGACAATGAGACAGTAGTAGCTGTGAATGAAGAAAGAGATGATAGTCTGCTTAATTTTCAGTTTCTTATCAAAACTTTTATTCTTAATTGGCAGTGGTTTCTTCTTTCGTTAATTATAACTATGAGTGCTGCTATGATATATGTGAGGTATTCTTTGCCTGTATATCAAGTAAGTGCGAAAGTGTTGATAAAAGATGAGGATAACACATCGTCACGTGGAAGGTCTAACCAAATAATGAATACCAACACATTGGGAATACTTACAAGTACAGATGGTTTTGACAACGAGTTGGAAATACTGAAGTCAAAATCATTAGCAGAAGAAACTGTACTTGACCTGAAGTTATATGTTAATTACTATTCTGTAGGAAAGATAATAGATGTGCCAGTCTATGATGAAACTCCAGTTCTGGTAGATTTGAACAAAGAAAAATTAGAAGTGCTGGAGGGACCGGTTAAATTGCATATTTCAAAGGATAATAATATATATAATGTACAAGGTGTATGCATGAAAAATGGTGCAAAACAGGTATTTAAGGGACAGGGCAAATTGCCATTTATTATAAAATCTCCTGTTGGTACTATTTCTTTAGTTCAAAATCCACGATTTGTAGAGAGTGATGTCAAGAAAAAATATATAGCCAATATATATAATCCTAAGGCTGTAATAAACTCGTATGTGAATATAGGAGTAGAGCCATTGTCAAAGACGACTTCGATAGCAGTGTTGACAAGGAATGACCTTTTACCTGAGCGTGCAAAGGAGTATTTAAAGCATCTGGTCACTGTTTATAACAGACAGGCAAATGAGGATAAGAATATTATTGCAGTTAGAACTGAGGAATTCATAAATCAGCGTCTTGAGAAAATCAATGCGGAATTAGGAAGTACTGATGGTGCGATAGAGAGATATAAAAGGAATAACAATATAATTGATGCTGCATCAAGTGCACAGTTATCATTGAGTCAATCAAATGAGGCTGATATTTCTTTACGTGATATTAATACTCAGATAATGTTGATGCAAAGTCTGAAGGAGTATATGCAGACTCCTACGAATAAGTATCAGACCTTGCCTTCAAACGTGGGATTGAAAGATCCGTCGGCTGCATCTTTGATTGGACAGTATAACCAGATTGCGCTAGAGCGAAGCAGAGTATTGCGTTCTGCTTCAGAACATAGTCCGGTAATTCAGGAACTGACCTCTCAATTAGACGCATTGGTTTCTTCCATAAATGGTGCGATAGATCAGTCTAAACGCGGATTGGAAATACAGAAGAAAGCCATAATGTCAACTTATGGCAAATATACTGGTAAGTTGTCACAAACACCGGAGCAGGAGCGTTTCCTTACGGAGATAGGTCGCCAGCAGACTGTTAAATCAAGTCTTTACATTATGTTGTTACAGAAAAGAGAGGAAAACTCTATTACGTTGGCGGCAACATCAGACAAAGGACGTTTGATTGATGAACCGGCCTTTATGGGTAAGGTAAAACCCAAAACAGCAATTATAATGCTTATTGCATTACTCCTGGGTATTGGTATTCCTTTGCTTATATTGATTCTGAAAGAACTGCTAAGATATAGAATTGAAGGCAGACAAGATGTGGAGAAGTTGACAGATTGTCCTATAATAGCAGATATTGCTATGGCTAATGAGTCTATAAAGGCCGTAGGAGATATTGTCATAAAAGAAAATCAAAATAACCAGATGGAGGAAATATTCCGTGGTATGCGTACTAACTTGCAGTTTATACTGAAAGAGTCGCAAAATGTGATAATGTTTACGTCCTCTGTATCAGGTGAGGGTAAGACGTTTGTTGCAGGTAACCTTGCGACCAGTTTTGCTTTCTTGGGCAAGAAGGTTTTGCTTGTTGGTCTTGATATCAGACGTCCACGCTTATCTCATCTTTTTGGAATGGATAATAAGAAAGAAGGCATAACAACGTTGTTGACTAAGGATAGTGTTTCAACAGATGATGTGCTTTCACTCTGTATGCCATCAGGGGTTAACAAGAACTTAGACCTGTTCATTGCTGGTCCGATACCTCCAAACCCTTCAGAATTGTTAACACGCTCTACTTTGAAAGAAATCTTCGATATTTTAAGAAAGGAGTATGATTATGTAATTGTAGATACCGCTCCTGTCGGTTTGGTTACAGATACCCTTCATATCGGTAAGGTAGCAGATGCTACGGTTATGGTATGTCGTGCTGATTATACAGAGAAATCATCATTCAGCATGATAAATGATTTTGCTGAGAACAATAAGTTACCGAATGTGTCTATAGTAGTGAATGGTGTGGACATGTCTAAGAAAAAGTATGGATATGCATACGGATATGGAAAATACGGAAAGTATGGAAAATCAACATACCGTTCTTATACACATGGATATGGTAGTTATGGATACCAGGCATACGGATACGGTCTCTATTCAAGCAGCCATTACAGTAATCCTAATGACAATTCTATACGTAAATAAAAAAATATATCGTTTTGACAATAGCAGTAGATTTTGACGGCACAATAGTGACACATGAGTATCCCCGTATTGGAAAGGAGATACCGTTTGCTACCGATACTTTGAGGCAGTTGATAAAAGACGGACATAGGCTGGTTTTATGGACTGTAAGAGAAGGTGAATTATTACAAGAGGCCGTAGGGTGGTGCAGAGAACGAGGTGTAGAGTTCTATGCGATAAACAGGGATTATCCGGAAGAAGAACCGCATAAGAATAATAACTTTTCACGAAAACTGAAAGTGGATTTGTGGATTGACGACAGAAATGTTGGTGGTTTGCCAGATTGGGGTACAATATATCGCATGGTGTCAGAACATTTGACATGGTACGACGTCTTACATGATAATTCCAGTTTTGCTTATCCGGAAGAGCAGAAAAAAAGAAAGAAATGGTGGCAACTGATAAGGTTGTAATAATACAAAATGAAAGCTATCGAATGACAATGTGAAAGCTATGCTTTTACCGTCTCATTCGATAGCTTTCACACTGTAAAGTGATAGCTTTCGTGAAGCGTCCTTTTTACATGACTTTTGTCAAGGTCTTGTGTCGTTTTTTCGGTAGTTAAACTATCAAAATGAAAACAAATATTTTGTTCTGGTGACATTATGACAGAGTCAGTAAAAAGCTAACTTCTATTCCTCAATATCAGTAATAAGTGTGATTGCTTTCATAAAGTGAAAACTGATGGTCTCCAACATGGCAATATTGAATCGGGTCGCATTACTGAAACTGTGACCACGAAAGATGTTGTTGATGTTATCGAATAATATTCTGTCAGCTTTGGGGTAGTCTTTTATTAAAAAGGGAATATCACTTTTTTCAAAACCAAGATGTTTTACAAGGAGATTACCTTCCAATGATGCTACTTGCACTAAGCCTATGTGTGACAGCCAATAATTCAATTTGTCATAGTTGATGCCACTTTTATGAAGTTTGATGTATTTCCCTAATGTAATTAAACCGTGAATATTGATGTCGTTTGTTATCATGTCATCCATCACGGAGATTATGATATCCAGCAAAACGAGCGTATCTTCTGAAATGTTTTCAGAACTAGTTTCCGCATTAATCACACCTTCACGTCTTTGTGAAGTGAAGTAATTGTAAAGTTTTGCATTGGAATAGTCATAATTGTAGTCGGACTGTTGTTTTATGATATCCTTCTTGCTCTCCAATAACTCATAAATGAAATTGGGTAGGTGGATATTTTCCTTCAAGACCTCTGTCCCTTTGGCAATTAAAGGCAGAACCTTTATTTGTTCTGCAGCCAAAAGTAGTTTTTCCCATTTGTAAGGCGACATTAACATCAAACAGTCATTGCTTGATGCTCCAAAAGCTCCCACCTTTATTAACGTGATTAGGTTTTGGCTAATTGTGTTATGTAATGTGCGCGACTTCATTCCATCTGTGTGGTCAGAAATTTTTCAGCCTTTTTCAAGTCTTCGGGAGTGTCTATGCCAATAGTCTCAATCAGAGTTTTACCGACTTTTATTCGATATCCGTTTTCCAGCCATCTTAATTGCTCAAGACATTCTGCTTTCTCAAGACTGGATTGTGGTAAGGATGTTATTTCTCTTAGTATTTCTCGTTTGTAAGCATACATTCCGATGTGTTTCATGTAAGGGAATGTGTCAGGCCATTCATCAGGTTCCACACCTCTACAAAAAGGTATAGTGCTTCTGCTGAAATACAGGGCGAATCCTTTTTTGTCTGTTACGATTTTGGGAGAATTAGGATTAGAGATTGTCTTAATGTTTTTTTCAAAAGTCATGCCTAAAGTAGCAATCTGTGTGGTGTCATCATTGAAACAATCACATAATGTCTTTATTTGCGATGGTTGTATGAACGGTTCATCTCCCTGTACATTGACAACGACATCAAATACTTGCCCGTTATTCTCTAAATATTCAACAGCTTCTTCTATTCGGTCAGTACCACTTTGGTGGTCACTACGTGTCATTATGACGTTACCTCCCCAGGAAATAACATAGTCATATATCCTTTTGTCGTCTGTGGCTATATATACATTGTCAAGTTGTTTGCTTACTTGATTGTATACTCGTTGTAATACAGATTGCCCACCGAGAATAGCCAAAGGCTTTCCTGGAAAACGTGTTGATGCGAATCGTGCTGGAATTACTGCAATGAACTTCATATGATATTCCTAATATTAATAGTGCAAAGGTACATATAAAACAAATAAAGTATGTTAATTATAAAGGAAAAAGAAGAATATTTATAAAAAAAAACAAAGTTAGGCGAATATTTCAAATTAATTTATTAACTTTGAAGTAATATTGTATATTTATAAACAAGGAAAGTGAAAGTGAGAAAACACATTATATACACATTGTTTTGTATGTTGCCGCTAACTGTTGTAGCGCAGAAAATATCTTTGGGTACATGTGAAACGCATGATAATGGTATCTATCAAGGAGAAATGTTAGGTGGAAAGCCCCATGGTAAGGGTAAGACTACATTTTCTAATGGTGATACTTACGAAGGAGAATATGAGAAGGGAAAACGCCAAGGCTATGGAGTTTACATATTTACAGATGGTGAGCGCTATGAGGGAGAATGGTTTCAAGATCAGCAACATGGAAAGGGTACATACTATTTCTCCAATAACAACAGATATGAGGGGTTATGGTTTCGGGACTACCAAGAGGGACATGGACGTATGTACTATTTCAATGGAGATGTCTATGATGGAGACTGGAAACAAGATAAGCGTGAGGGAAAAGGTCGTTACACCTATTCTAATGGCGCATACTATGAAGGAGAGTGGCATAATGATATGAAAAACGGCACAGGTATATTCGACTGGGGTGACGGTAGTGTGTACGAAGGCCAGTGGATAGATAATGTGCGTAGTGGAAAAGGAAAAAACAAGTATTCATCAGGGGATGAATATACAGGCTTGTGGCAAAAGGACGTTATGCATGGCAAGGGTATATATAAATACCGTAATGGGGATGTATATCAAGGAGAATATCGTAATGGCTTGAGAAACGGAGAGGGTATAGAGTCGTATGCTAACGGAGATAAGTATAACGGCCATTTTGCTGAAGGAGAGAGGGATGGACAAGGTACATTCATTTGGAAGAATGGAGATAATTATACCGGATTATGGAGTAAAGGAAAACAGAATGGTGTAGGAGTGCTCGTGAAGAAAAACGGAGACAAATATGAAGGAACTTTCAAAAATGGCTTGCCTAACGGTGAGATAATAATTCACTTCGCTAATGGTGATAAATTCAAGGGAATGTTTCGTAATGGAAAACGTAATGGTAAGGCCATAGAAGAGACAAAGGAGGGAGTTCGTTTTGAAGGCTCATATAAAGATGACGAGCGTGACGGGGCTTTTATAGAGAAAGACCGTAATGGAAAGATAATTTCCAAAGGAATATATGAAGAAGGATTGCGACAGCAAGACTGATAAACAAGCAAGTGTTAATTAAACTATTATAAACTAAAAAAGTAATATATCATGATTATCGACACATTAGACAATTTGAAATGTTATGTTGGCATGAATCCTCTGTTTGCTGACGTGGTGAAATTCTTAGAAGAAAATGACTTGGCATCTCTTGAAGTAGGAAAACATGAGATTAAAGGCAAAGATCTGTTTGTCAATATTATAAACCAAAAAGGTAAGATGCCAGATGAAGCCGTGATGGAAACTCATCGAAAGATGTTGGACATCCAGATTCCTATTGATGGTGAGGAGACATACGGATATTTGCCATTAGAGGATATAACGGTAGAAGCAGAGTATAATGCGGAGAAGGATGTTACAAAATATCCAGACCAGCCAAGCAGTACATATGCTACTTGTCGCCCAGGTATGATGGCTATTTTCTTTCCACAAGATGGCCATACGCCATGTATTTCTACAGAAGAAACATTTAAGAAGGCCGTTTTTAAAGTAAAGGTATAGTCCTCAAATATCAATCTAAATGATGCATTGGTTGTTTAAACATAAACATTTAAATTGAAAAGTATTATGGTAAAAGAAACAACAGCAAAAGAGGCAAAAGCAAAGACAAATACGAAGAAGAAGTCTACACCTAAGAAATCTGCACAGAAGAAGGTGGTGGGTGGCGTTTCAGGAAAAAAGACGGACGTACCTCTCCATATAGGTATTGTGCAGCGTGACCCATGGTTGGAGCCTTATGAGAATGCTATACGTGGTCGTCACGAACATGCAGAGTGGATGATAAAGCACTTGACAAATGATGGCAAAAATAAATTGTCGGAATTTGCAACGGGTTATTTGTATTATGGATTACATCGCACAGAGACAGGTGGCTGGGTTTTCCGTGAATGGGCTCCTAATGCTACTGACATATATTTGATAGGCGATTTTAATGATTGGAAAATAACAGATGAATATCGTCTGAGCAAAAGCACCAATGGCCAAGACTGGGAACTGGTATTACCAGAGAATGCGTTGAGTCATGGTGATTTGTATAAGATGTATGTGAAGTGGGATGGGGGAGAAGGAGAACGTATCCCAGCTTGGGTTCGTCGTGTAGTTCAAGATGAAAATACAAAAATATTTTCTGCTCAGGTGTGGGCTCCGCAAGTTGAATATAAGTGGAAAAAGAAGACGTTCAAGCCTACGGTAGATCCTTTGATGATTTATGAGTGCCACATAGGTATGGCCCAAGATGAGGAGAAAGTAGGAACTTATACGGAGTTTAGAGAGAAGATATTGCCTCGTGTTATTAAGGCAGGATATAACTGTATACAGATTATGGCTGTGCAGGAACATCCTTATTATGGATCATTTGGATATCATGTAAGTAATTTCTTTGCTCCTTCAAGTCGATTCGGAACACCGGAGGAATTGAAAGCTCTTATTGATGAAGCACATAGTAATGGTTTGACTGTTATTATGGATTTGGTTCATTCACATGCTGTGAAGAACGAAATTGAGGGATTGGGAAATTTGTGTGGTGACCCTTGTCAATACTTCTATCAGGGTGATCGAAGAGAGCATAACCAATGGGATAGCCTCTGCTTTGATTATGGTAAGGATCAAGTAATGCATTTCTTGTTGTCTAATTGTAAATACTGGTTAGAGGAGTTCCATTTTGATGGTTTCCGTTTTGATGGAGTAACTTCTATGCTGTATTATAATCACGGACTAGGTGTAGATTTTGGAAACTATGGTGATTATTTTAACGGTGGACAAGATGACAATGCACTTTGTTATCTTGCATTAGCCAATAAATTGATACATGAAGTAAATAAGAATGCAATTACGATAGCTGAGGAAATGTCAGGAATGCCTGGACTTGCTGCCAAGTTTGAAGATGGAGGTTTAGGTTTTGATTACCGCTTAGCAATGGGACTGCCAGACTATTGGATAAAAATGATTAAAGAGAAGTCTGATGAGCAGTGGAATCCGCGCGATATATTCTGGGAAATGACCAATCGCCGTCAGGATGAGAAAACAATATCGTATGCCGAAAGTCATGACCAGGCATTGGTAGGTGATAAAACTATTATTTTCCGCTTGATTGACTCGGATATGTATTGGCACTTCAAGAAAGGAGACGAGAATGATACAGTGCGTCGAGGTATAGCCCTACATAAAATGATAAGATTGGTTACCGCCTCTACTATGGGAGGAGGCTATCTTAATTTTATGGGTAATGAGTGGGGACATCCGGAGTGGATAGATTTCCCAAGAGAGGGCAATGGCTGGAGTTGTAAGTATGCTCGTCGTCAATGGAATTTGGTGGATAATAAGGAACTGTGCTATCATTGGTTAGGTGATTTTGACAGAGAGATGATAAAAGTAATTCTTTCTGAGAAGAACTTTAATCTGACTCCTGTACAGGAGATTTGGATACATGAGGGAGACCAGGTGATGGCATTTATGCGTGGAGATGTTCTCTTTGTGTTCAACTTTTCGCCCACGCGTTCATACACTGATTATGGTTTCCTCGTTCCGCAGGGCGCATATAATGTCGTGTTAAACACAGATTCCAAGTCATTTGGTGGTTTTGGCTTTAGTGATGATAGTATAACTCATTTCACGAACTATGACACCATGTATGCTGCAGATAAAAAGGAATGGCTGAAATTATATATACCAGCACGTTCTGCTGTGGTTTTAAAAAAGAATTGAAGTATGCAAGAGAAACGTAAGGGAGGCACCGTTACATTACAGGTAACGTGTGCTGTCCTTTTTATATTATTTGTCGTAAGTTATGTTTTTCTCTTTCAGTGTGATGTCTTAGCCATGTCGCAGTACGCATGGTCTGATGGACAAAAGCATTATGAGAGAATAATAGGAACTGTGGTTATAACGGTTGTTTTGGTCGTAATAGCTGCCATAGTAAGAGTACTCAATAGAAACACTTCCTATTTATATGCTCTGAATTATTACCCGTCATTATTGTTGTTAGGCTTGCTGACATCTGCGGAAATAAGTGATGGCAGGGTTTTAACACCATGTAAAACAATAATTTGGGCTGCTTTCCTTTTTGTAATTTATGTGTGTTGCGTATGTAAATTAGGAAGCATGAAACATAACAGTACCGTAGACTCTTATAAAAACATATTTCGTCCATGGTGGATTAATCTGTTATTATTGTTTGGCGCCTTTTTTCTGGTCAATACAATAGGTAATACAAACCGTACGTTGCATACAAGGCTCTGTGTGGAGAGATTGTGTAAAGAGAATAGTTATAGTCAGGCATTATCTGTTGGCATTCCTCAACATGATGAAGATTCTTCTTTGGTGATGCTAAGAGCTATGGCTTTAGCAAACACATATAACAAAGACAGTGTGATTCAGTTAGGAGAAAAATTGTTCTCTTATAATATCAAAGGCGGAAAATATTCTCTTTTCCCACAGAGGGACAAATCATGTGCATTCCTACTGGGTGATGGATACAATCTATGGCTGACATTAGGATTTGTTCCATACGACCAATCTGAGGATCCTGTGAAAATATTAAAAAGGCAGATAAAGAGAGAAAAGGAGCGTGTTGCGCTATATAATGACACAACTCTGACATCAGAAGACAGGGAAAAGTATAAGAAACCCAAGTGTAACAAAAGGTGCGTTGATTATTTACTATGTACTTATTTGTTGGATAAAAATCTTGCTGAATTTATAAAATTATTGCCGCAGTATTATGTGTTAGATGAGCAGATGCCAAAGCATTATCGCGAAGCATGTGTCTTATATGCTAATTTAATGGGTAAACCGGTATATAAAGATGCATCGGTAGAGGCTGATTACAATGATTATCTTTCGCTTGTAAGGACAAACAAGGATAAGAGTAGGCGGCTTTCAGAAATAAGGGACAACTACTTCGGAACGTATTGGTATTACTATTATACGCATTGATTGTGATTGTATATGGCAAAAACGCAAATTAATAATAGAAGAAATATAGGAGTAGACTTACAAGAACCACGTAAGTATAATGTGGTGTTTCATAATGATGATGTTACACCAATGGGCTTTGTCGTAGATATACTTCGTAGGATATTTCAAAAGGATCCGCAAGAAGCTGAGAGATTAATGTTAAAAGTACACAATGAGGGACGAGCTGTTGTTGGAACTTATTCTCTAGATATAGCAGCTTCTAAAGCTAGTAAGGCAATACATATAGCCAAAGATAATAATTATCCATTGAATATTACTGTTGAACCTTCATAAGCAAATGGAGAAATATAATTTTGCAGAATACACAGAGCAGGCTGTAAATTATGCCATATATTGGGCAGAACAAAAAAGGATGGAGTTTATTACTCCGGAAATGATACTTATTGGTATAACTCTTCAGAAACCCTTTAACAATATAACAAAGGAACACTTTATTGACCCGTTGAAAATACGGGAAGATCTTAAGAAGTATACAGATGAAATAGATGTGGTCTCTTCTGATGAGGAGTATGTGCTGGATGGCTCTTTGCAGTTGCGTCAGATGCTTGACTTTGCTGAATCTGCTGCAAGATTTTCTGCAGAGCATACTATAACTATACCTCATATTATTAATGGTATATTAGAGTTGGATGAATCTAAAGCTAAATATATCTTGAATAAATATTTTGGCCAGAATAAATCTTACATAATATCATTATTTAATGAGGCTTATGATGAGCGAGTTTCAGATACGAGTAGAGAAGTGGATAATTTGGATTGGTTAGATGATGATGACGACTCAGATGATATTTTTTCAACGCCAACTGAAGAGTGGCAGTCTCTTGTCGTTTGTTTGAATGATAAGATTAAATCTGTAAAATTAATAGGAAGGGGAAAAGAACTTGACAGAACAATACAAGTGTTGTGTAGAAAAGAGAAGAATAATCCCCTTCATATTGGTGAGTCTGGAGTCGGTAAAACGGCTTTGGTGTATGGATTGGTTGCTATGATAAATTCGGGAAATGTGCCGGAATCGTTGAGAAACAGTAAAATATACTCGATGGACCTTGGTACGTTAATAGCAGGTTCACAAATGCGTGGAGAGTTTGAGAAACGCATCAAGATGATAATAGAGGGGGTGAGTAAGTTGGAAAACGGTATTATCTATCTGGATGAAATACATAATTTGATAGGGGCTGGACAAATAGGGGATAGCGCTATGGATGCTTCTAGTATTCTTAAGCCATATCTTGATGATGGCAAGGTTCGTTTTATAGGAAGTACAACGTACCAAGATTATAATCGTTATATGTCAAAGAGTAAGGGCATAATAAGAAGATTTCAACAAATAGATATTCAAGAGCCATCAGTAGATGAAACGATAGATATAATAAAAGGGTTATTACCGGAATATGAGAAGTATCATGGAGTAAAATATAAAGAAGAAGCCATTAGGTATGCAGTAGAGAAAAGCAATTTGTATATTGCCGATCGTTTCTTACCAGACAAGGCTATTGATATTATAGATGAAGCCGGAGCATATAGAAAACTCCATCCGTTGTTGAAAAAAGATAACACGTTGAAATCAAGACGTTTCCAGTTTGTTGATGTTCAACTTATATCTGATGTGTTGGCAAATGTATGCAAGATAGACGCAAAGGTTCTTACAGATTCAAATAATGAGCAGTTAGAAAAACTTGCGGACAGAATAGAGGAACAGATATATGGACAGAATGAGGCAGTAAAAAGTGTTGTCGAATTAATTCAAATGTCAAAGGCAGGTTTATTGGAAGATAATAAACCTATTGCAAGTCTGTTGTTCGTAGGTCCTACGGGCGTGGGAAAAACGGAGTTGTGTAATGTTCTTGCAAAAGAATTAGGTATAGGTATGGTTCGATTTGATATGAGCGAATATACAGAACGACATACCGTTGCTAAATTAATAGGTTCTCCAGCAGGATATGTGGGATATGAAGATGGAGGATTGTTGACTGACGCTATAAGAAAAACTCCTAATTGCGTACTTCTGCTTGATGAGATAGAAAAGGCACATCCTGATATATACAATATATTATTACAAGTAATGGATTATGCCAAGTTGACAGATAACAAGGGAAACAAGGCAGACTTTAAGAATGTGATACTTGTTATGACGAGTAATGCAGGTGCACAGTATGCCAGTCAGTCTGGCATGGGTTTTGCATCAAAAATATCACGTGGTGAAGCAATGCTCAATACAGTAAAGAAAATATTTAAGCCAGAGTTCTTGAACAGATTATCCGGGACTATCGCTTTCAATGATATGGATGAAAGGATGGCAAAGCTTATTCTGGAAAAGAAAATCCAGCAACTAGGAAAGCGTTTGGAAGAAAAGAATGTAGTATTGGAGCTTATGCCAAATGCGTGGGAATGGCTATTGAAGAAAGGCTTTACCAAACAGTATGGAGCGCGTGAAATAGATAGAACGATACAAAAATACCTGAATCCATTATTGATGCGTGAGATTTTGTTCGGTGACTTGAAAAATGGTGGAAAGGCATATGTGAATTTAGTTAATGACAAATTAAATATAGAATTAAAAAAATAAATTAGATTATGGAGTATAGAGATTTTAATCGTGTTGTAAATGAAGTTGATAATTCATCTTCATGGGGTGTACCGTCTTTGACGTTTTCATCGTTAATGCAAAAAGTCTATACATGGATGACTTTGGCATTGATTATTACAGGAGTAACTGCGTATGGAGTTGCAAGTTCACCCTCTATCCTTTCTTTGCTTTATGGCAATCAAATCGTGTTTTGGGGATTGATTATAGCAGAGTTTGCTTTGGTTTTTATGATTACGGGTATGCTTAATCGGATAAGCTTGACTACTGCTACATTGATGTTTGTTGCATATAGCGTTGTAAATGGTGCTGTATTATCTAGTATATTTTTGATATATACAATGAACAGTATCGGACAAGTGTTCTTTATAACAGCTGCGACATTTGGCGTTATGGCTTTTATTGGCTATACTACAAAAACAGATTTGACATCAATGGGAAAAATCCTTTTCATGGCATTGATTGGAATTATTATTGCAACTGTAGTTAATATTTTTGTTGGTTCTACAGGCTTGCAGACTGTTGTAAGTTACTTGGGTGTGTTGATATTTGTTGGTTTGACAGCATATGATTCTCAGAAAATAAAAAGAATGCTATATGACTATGAAGGTAATGATGAGGGTGGGCAGAAACTTGCTCTTGTAGGTGCTTTGACGCTATATCTTGATTTTATAAACCTCTTTATATATCTTCTGAGAATATTGGGCAGCAGGAGAGATTAGTATATGTTACAACCCCCTTTGACTATAGAGCTATATATTCATAAGTGTTTTGTACACATGAAAGATATCTAATAAAATCTTCTTGCTTGATTACAATAGTTCCCCTGCAATCATTTGGATGGAATGAAAGGAGGGGAGCTTTTTTTATGTCCTCGTCAAGAAAGAGATGTACATGATGTTCTATGTCATTTATCAATCCAAATGGCGAAACGCTTCCTGGTTCCAGTCTTAAATATCTCATCATCCTTTCTGGTGAGGCAAAAGATAATTTGCCACATGATGGCAGTCCTTTTGACGTAAGTGAAGCTTTCAAACACTGTTCTAGATAATGAATGTCAAGTTCTTTGTCACAATGGAAGCATACAAGGTAATGCCTGTTCCCTTTGTGATTTCTGAAAAAGAGATTTTTGCAGTGCATGGAGCCGTCATTGTGCCACCATTGTTTTGCTTCCTCTATTGTCTTACCTTCTGGGTGATGGTAGCAAGTATAGGGAATGTTGTTATCGTTGAGATAATCAAAAACTATGTCTTCTCTGTTTTTCATATTCGTTGAAACATATAGAGTTGAATACAATTACTTGCATTCAACTCTATATTGTGAATTTTAGTAAATAATGTTTATAATGTTACTCCGTTTTTGAAGATGGAAATCTCACTATAACCGTTAATTTCATTTCGAACCTTTTCTCCTGATGCGACAGCCAAGACTTTATCGATGAATTCTGGAACAAGTTGTTTCATAGTCTTGCCACCATCAACTAATTGGCCAGCATTAAAATCAATCCAGTTTGTCTTGCGTTGGTATAGGCTGCTGTTTGTGGATATCTTCATGGTTGGGACAAATGTTCCAAATGGAGTTCCACGTCCGGTCGTAAACAATACCATATGACAACCCGCAGCAGCAAGTGCTGTAGCTGCAACTAAATCATTTCCAGGGGCAGACAAAAGGTTCAAACCTGTATTCTTCAGTCTGTCACCATATTCCAATACGCCGCTGACTGGTGCTCTACCGCATTTCTGTGTGCATCCCAAAGCTTTGTCTTCCAGCGTTGATATACCACCAGCTTTGTTTCCTGGTGACGGATTTTCTCCTACGGGTTCTCCATGAGATAAGAAATATTCTTTGAAGTTGTTTATTAGTGATACCGTTTGGTCAAATAATTCACGTGTTTCACAACGATCCATAAGAATAGTCTCTGCACCAAACATTTCTGGCACTTCTGTTAAAATTGATGTACCACCTTGAGCAACGAGCCAATCAGAAAATTCTCCTTCCAGAGGATTGGCTGTAATGCCAGAGAATCCATCGGAACCACCACATTTTAAGCCTACACGCAATTTGGTGACAGGGACATCTACTCGTTTGTCCTCTTTTGCTATATTGTAGAGCTCACGCAAAACACGCATACATTCTTCAACTTCATCACCTTCTACTTTCTGGGTGACAATGAGTCGGATTCGTTCTTTGTCATAATCTCCTAACATTGCCATAAAGTCATCAGGCTGGTTGTTCTCACATCCTAAAGATAGGACTAATACTGCACCTGCATTAGGATGAAGAGCTATGTCGCGTAATATTTTTCTTGTTGACTCATGGTCTTCTGATAATTGTGAACAACCAAAATTGTGGTGCCATGCGTGAACTGCATCAATACCTTGGAGATTGGTTTCTTTCTCGAGGCGTTTTGCAATTTCTTCAGCAATGCCATTTACACAACCGACTGTAGGTACAATCCAAATCTCATTTCGTACACCTACTTCTCCATTTTTTCTGACATATCCTTTGAAAGTCTTGTTCTCTACGGGGATATTCAACTTTTCATTAACGGGATTGTATGTATATTCTAATGTACCTGAAAGATTTGTTTTAAGATTGTTCTCGTTTACCCATTCTCCGGCTTTCAAGTCTTTGCGGGCATGTCCAATAGGATAACCATATTTAATAATGTTTTCTCCTTCTTTCTTGTCCTCAATAAGTACTTTGTGTCCGGCTGGCGTATTTTCTGCCAATGTAAGAGTCTTATTGTCAACAGTTATTGTGTCCCCTTTCTTCATAGGTTTCAGACAAACAATTACGCTGTCGGCAGGATTAATCTTTAAAAAGGTTTGTTCCATAGCGATTAGAGTTAATGAATATGTTTTGTATAGTTATAATTATAATCAGATTTGTGTGCGACGGTAGAAATCTACATTTTCTTTTGAGAGAATCTCAATAGGCATATAGTTAACAGGTGTGACATCCTTTTTTAATATTATGGCGCGAACTAATGCATCTATGCTGTAATAGCCTTGTTGATATCCGTGTTGCGCAATCAAGAAAGAGATGCTGCCGTTGCGTACGCAATTTGCATTCTTCTCAACCATGTCATAACCCATTATCTGGACATTGCGTCTGTTGGTTTTCAAAAGGAAGTCGCCAACTAGATGTGCTTTAGAGTTTAATGTGATACAATGATGTGTATCTGGGTGTTTCGAAAAATAACCTTCAAGTAGTTGATTATGGATTTTCTTCGTACTCTGGTAAGGTAGATCTAACACATGTATTTTTACATTAGGGAAGTGGTCTTTCATGTAATGGCGGAAACCGACTTCTCTGTTGTCTTGCTGCTTACTTGCCACGTTAACTCCATCAAGAGTCTGTTTCATAAGCATTATCTCTTTTTCGTCACGAGCTATCAACATCAACATTTTTGCTGCGAAATAGCCACTAGCAAAGGAGTCTTGTCCATAAAATGCCAATGGGCGGAGATCTGGCAAATATGAATCTAACATAATAAATGGAATATTCATTATATGCATTTGATCCGTAAACTGCCTTGTATAATCCAATTTCGCTGGCACCATAACGACTCCGTCTGGTTTGGCTTCCAGAATCTTCTCATATTGCTCCTTGAAAGAACAGAGGTTATTGCGCTTATAATATTTAAATGTCACATGAACATGGAAATCCCGCCTTATTTCGCAACATTTCTTTTGTCCTTGTTCTACTTCTTCCCAATATGCTTCGCTTTCATGCTTTGGCATTAAGCAGTAGAAATCATATCTGCGACTATTTGCCAAAGCACTTGCATAGGCATTAGGCTCGTACTTTAATTCCTTAAGTACGGCTTTGACTCGTTCAAGCGCTTTCTTTGACACGTTAGGCCTGTTGTGTAATACACGGTCCACAGTGCCTGCGGATACTTCTGCTTTTTTCGCTATATCCTTAATAGTAATGCGTTCTGTTGGCATATTTGATGTCCTTTTACCCTATGTCGTTAATAGCTATTTATACTTACAAAAGTAAGAAAAAAAACCAAATTGTGTGAATGCACAGTGTTGTTTTTTAGTAAATCCACAAAAAAAAAATATTTTTTAAGGATTTTCTTTGCCATACGAAATTTTATTACTATCTTTGTATTCAAATAGGTATATTATACACTGAGATAAATCAAATACTATTAATAACTTTAAATCACACAATCAACTATGGCAAAAGTGGTAACTTTGGGCGAAATTATGCTTCGTCTTTCTCCAAATGGCCAGGATCGTTTTATCCAGACCGATGTTTTTCGTATAATACCAGGTGGCGGTGAGGCAAATGTTGCAGTAAGCTGTGCGAATTATGGACACGATGCTTATCTGGTGACAAAGCTTCCGGCTCATGAGATAGGCCAGATAGCTGTAAACTCATTAAGAAGATATGGCGTAAACACAAAGTATATTGCTCGTGGTGGTGACCGTGTAGGTCTGTACTACTGTGAGACTGGTGCTTCAATGCGTCCTTCAAAGGTTATTTATGACCGTGCTCATTCGGCTATAGCAGAGGCTGATCCTTCAGATTTCGATTTTGATGCAATCATGGAAGGCGCAGACTGGTTCCACTGGTCTGGTATCACACCAGCTATCTCTGATAAGGCTGCAGAGTTGACTAAACTGGCTTGCCAGGCTGCAAAGCGTCACGGTGTGACAGTTTCGGTTGACCTGAACTTCCGTAAGAAGCTCTGGACTTCAGAGAAGGCTATCTCTATCATGCGTCCACTCATGGAGTATGTTGACGTATGTATCGGTAACGAGGAGGACGCAGAACTTTGTCTGGGCTTCAAGCCAGAGGCAGACGTTGAGGGTGGTGAGACTAATGCTGCCGGATACGAAGGCATCTTCAAGCAGATGAAGGAGCAGTTCGGATTCAAGTATGTTGTTTCTACACTGCGTGAGTCTTTCTCTGCTACATTCAATGGCTGGAAGGCTCTCATCTATGATGGTAAGGAGTTCTATCAGTCTAAGCGCTATGAAATCAATCCGATCATTGACCGCGTAGGTGGTGGTGACTCATTCTCTGGTGGTTTGATTCACGGTCTTCTGACAAAGCCAACTCAGGGCGAGGCTCTTGAGTTCGCGGTTGCTGCTTCTGCACTGAAGCACACTATTAACGGCGACTACAACTTGGTAGGTGTTTCTGAGGTAGAGTCACTTGCAGGTGGTAACGCAAATGGTCGTGTACAGAGATAATTAAATAAGAATGTGAGATGTAATAGTCTTTTGTGAAATTCATGAAAGATTATTACATCTTTTGGTTTGAATAAATTTAATAAAAGATATGGCAAAGTTTGATAAATTTCAGGTGATGGCAAAGATAGCTGCTGCACCTATGGTACCAGTTTTTTACAACAAAGATGTCGAGACTTGTAAAAAAGTCATAAAGGCATGTTATGAAGGAGGTGTACGCGCTTTTGAGTTTACTAATCGTGGCGATTTTGCGCATGAGGTTTTTGGAGAGCTCTCTAAATGGGCTGTTAACGAGTGCCCAGAGTTGGCATTGGGTATAGGTTCTGTTGTAGATGCTCCTACAGCTTCTCTGTATATTCAGCTTGGCGCGAACTTCGTTGTCGGTCCGCTTTTCAATCCTGATATAGCAGTAGTTTGTAACCGTCGTTGCGTTACATATTGTCCTGGTTGCTTGACTCCATCTGAAATAGGAAAAGCACAGGAGGTTGGTTGTGACTTTACAAAGGTATTCCCTGGTGATGTTGTTGGACCAAATCTCATTAAGGGCTTGATGGCTCCAATGCCATGGTCAAAGATAATGGTAACCGGTGGCGTTGCACCAGAGGAGGAAAATCTGAAAGGATGGTTCAAGGCTGGTGTGTTCTGTGTTGGAATGGGCTCAAAACTGTTCCCTAAAGACAAAATACAGGCTGGCGATTGGAAATATATTACAGATAAGTGTAAGGAAGCACTGGGTTATTGTGCTGCAGCAAAAGCATAAATATAACGATTATAGAAACTCCACAAGTTTATATATACTCTTGTGGAGTTTTTTTGTCTTATCTCTGTTTTGCTTGTCTTGTAACAGGCAGAGGGAGGTAGATGAAAATCATGTTCTTAGAAATGAGATTGTTGGGATGAGAAAGAGCCAAATGCATGCGGACAATCTCAGTTTTTATGTGCATAAGCATAAAGCAGAAGAAATTATAGGCAATGGTATAGATATTGATTCAAAGATACCTGATGATTTTCTGAAGCAAATATGTGAATACAATCTTGTTTATGTAGATTACCTGATTCAAACAGGACATAGAGCGATGGCATGTGAGGTGATGGATAGTGTGCTTCACAAATCATCTCGTTTTTTCAGCAATGACACTCTGCTATGGCTTGACTATTTATGTCATTACGGGAATGTAAATTACAGACCATACCAGATAAAGGAAAATAGAGAGAGAATACTGTATGGATATGATTGCTTGATGCAGTGTTATATCCTTTCAACTCGTTGGAACTACAGTAAATACAGAGGAGTCTCTATGAGACTGATAAGCAAATATTTGTTGAATGATAGCATACACTCTATAATTAAAGAAACAGACCCTTCGTCATTAAGATATATAAATGAAGAAGGAGTACCCGATGACTTGTTAGCGGGAAATATAGCAGAGAGAGCATTGTGTGAATTTTTATATCTTAATGAGCCATATCAAACTGCAGAATCGTGGCAAACTTTGGCATTGTGTTTCTTTTCTATTGATAATCCGGAAAAGTCTGTGGAATGTTTGCACAATGCATTAGCAAACCCTTCAATTGATTCTTTTCCAGCACTAAAGGCAAATATATGTCAGCAGATGTCAATGTCATATGCATCTTTGAATAATATGGTTCAAAGTGACTATTACCGCAATATCTTTTTAGATATTCAAGACAGCATAAGGCAAGATAGGCAAATAGAAGCTCGTATTGTCGAATTAAAAGCATCAACCAAACATATTTGGTATAGTGTCATTGTTGCAGGTGTTATTCTTTTTTTGCTTGGAGTTTTAGTCTTCGTATTGTTTTTGCTGCGCAGAAAAAGATTGGGAATGATACTTAATAGCGAAGAGTCAGAAGAATTAGAGGAAGAATATCAGATGTTAAATCTGCAATATACAGATGCCATTCGTGCTTCGATAAATCAGAGGGCGCGAATATCATTTGTGACAGATATGTTGCCATTGATAGAGCGTTTGAATAATGCAACAAAAAAGAAACAATGGGAATATTCATACGAATTGATAAATAAAATCATAGAAAGGAATGACAAATTAACCCAATGGGTAAAGTTACAACAAGGGAAGGTGTCTCCTAAGATTTCGATATTTAATCTGAATACATTATTTGAATTACTTAGGCAAAGAAAAGAAAACCTGAAGAAGAAAAACATAGATTTGGAAGTGCCAAATACTGAAGTATGTGTAAAGGCAGATTCTATATTAACTATGTTTATATTAAACACGCTTGTTGACAATGCGGAAAAAGCCATAGATTCGGAGAATGGTAAGATATTAGTCGGATGTCATGTAAATGCCGATGATAAATATGTTGAGATAACCATAGAAGATAACGGAAAAGGCATGACACAAAGTCAGGTGGAACATCTCTTTGATCATAAACCGATAAACGAGGTAGCTCAATTGAATACCAAGTCGCATGGATTTGGCTTGCAAAACTGTCGTGATATAATAGAGAAATATAAGAAGATGTCCTCATTGTACTCAATATGTACGATTTGGGCAAAATCAACAATAAAAAAAGGGACGACAATAGGTTTCAGGTTGCCTCTTGTCTTGAAAATGATAATATGTATGGTTGTATTATCATTGAATATACATGCAGGGCTTACTCCTGTCCGGCAAACAGATAGAATTGCGGATAGTTTATACAAATACAACTCATTAAAAGAATATGATAAATCGCAAGTGTTCGCAGATTCTTGTATAGTATTGTTGAATGAAGGGGAATGTAAAGACAGCACGGTTTTATTGTCTATATATAATGAGATTGCAATATCGGCATTAGCTACACACAATTGGAACCGATATTTCTTATATAATTATAGATACATTACGTTATATCAAGAATATACGCGAGATAATTCTCTGCCGTCGTTTGTAGAACAATTAGAGAAAAATAAAAATATAGCTAATATAGCTATGTTGCTAAGCGTATTATTAATCCTGTCATTTATCCCTGTGTTATGGTTCGTATATTTACGCCATATTGTAAAAGGAAAAAGAGACTTAAGGCAGAGACTGGCAGAACAACGTGAAAAGATAAACATATTAAGACATAAATATGAATATGTGCATTTATATAATAATATAACAGATAATCAGCTCTCCACAATAAAACATGAGACAATGTATTTTCCTTCCAGAATTAACCAAATGCTAAGCAAGGAAGAAAATACAGAAGACATTAATGATGTGGTATCTTATTATCGTGACTTATACTTCTTGTTGCTTCAACAGATAAACACAAAAAACACGAGCACGACGCTATATCCTGTAAAACAGCAAGAAATAAGAAAATTTGTGAATGTTAATGACGATACATCAACAACTGTGGTAAATGGAGAGCTTATCTCGTTCCTATTTGTGAAACTTCGTAAGCACAATGGTGGTAAATCTCCGGTATATACCATACATTCCATGACAACGTCCCATAAACAATATTATGTGATATCTGCAGCTTTGTCAAACTTTGATAAACCGCTTTCAAGCGTATCGACATTGTTCTCTACGGATACATCAGATATGGATTTCCTTGTTATGCGACAGATATTGCGAGAAACAGCAGAGTCATCTCAGCATTATGAATGTGGTATAGGTGCGGAAATAATAGAGGGTGTTGTAAATATAAAAATGACTCTCCCCCAAATATAGTTTCTATAGAAAAAGTGATACAATGATATTAAAAACGTTATCCATATTAAATTATAAAAACATAGAAGGAACAGACTTAGAGTTTTCTCCTAATATAAATTGTTTGTTAGGTGATAATGGAGAAGGTAAGACAAATCTGCTTGACGCTATATACTTCCTGAGTTTTACTCATTCTATGATATCTAATATAGATTCGCAAATGATACGTCATGATGCTGATTTCTTTATGTTGAAGGGTAAGTATCTGGATGACTCTAACAATATGGAGGAGATCATAAGTGTCAGTATGAAACGTGGCTCCAAAAAGATATTTCGTAGAAATGACAAGGCATATAAACGGATAGCTGAACACATTGGTCTTATTCCGGTAATAACTGTCTCTCCTGATGATATAATGCTGATAAATGGTGGAAGTGAGGAGCGACGGAAATTACTTGATATAATAATATCCCAATATGACAATACTTATATAACTCATCTTTTGCAATATAATAAGGCTTTAAAACAAAGAAATGCGTTGTTGAAGATGGATGACACACCAGATGAAACATTATTTCTTTTGTGGGAAGAAGCTATGGCAAATCATGGGGAGGAAGTGTATAAGAGACGTCGTGATTTTATAGAAAGATTCACACCTCTGTTTAATGATATATACTCAATGATAAGTGAAGATAAGGAAAGTGTATCACTGAATTATATTTCACATTGTCAAAGAGGACCGCTGTTAAACACAATTACTCAAGATAGATATAAAGACTTAGCAGTGGGCTATTCTCTACATGGCATACACAGAGATGATATAGAAATGTCGATGGGAAATTTTCCCATGAGACGTGAAGGAAGCCAGGGGCAAAACAAAACCTATGTGATAGCATTGAAACTAGCACAATATGTTTTTTTGCGTCAGATGATAAAGACTACACCCCCATTGTTACTTCTTGACGATATCTTTGATAAATTGGATAAGGGACGTGTAGAAAAAATAATAGAAATAGTGAATGGTGAAGGATTTGGCCAGATATTCATAACTGACACGAATAGAGAACATTTGGATAAGGTCCTGGCCAGTTCAAAAACAGACTATAAAATATTTAATGTAAAAAGAGGAGAGTTCTATGTTCAAACAGCAACCTCGTGATATTGCAGATTTACTGAGAGTATATATAAGGAAGAACGGATTAGAGACGCCTCTGTTACAACGAAGACTGATAGAGGCTTGGGATGAGGTTGTAGGTAGTGTGATAGTTGCATATACAGAAGATAAAAGCATACGCAACCAAACCTTATGGGTTAAGATATCCAGTCCGGCAGCGCGTTCTGAACTACAAATGAGACGAACAAAACTTATATTGGATTTGAATAATAAAGTAGGAGCGAATGTGATTACAGAGATAAAAATATACTGAAAAAACTATCAAGTCATATAACAAATACACGCTTGCAGAAGTTTTTTCTGTCATTTGCGCATATAACAAGCTTGTAGTTAGATAAAATTCTACATAAAGCAATGATAGTAGATTTCTTTTCTTTTATTTTTAATATTCTTGGATGGAATTTCTAAAAGTAGTAACTTTGCATTGTGATTTTATTTAAGACAAACAATTAAAAGAAAGGATAAGAACTATGAGTACAGAAAAGAAATTACATGTTGAGACACTTGCACTTCACGTAGGACAAGAAATAGCAGATCCGACAACAGACTCTCGTGCAGTACCTATATATCAGACTACATCGTATGTGTTCCATAACTCAAAGCATGCTGCAGACCGATTCGGTTTACGTGACGCTGGTAATATATACGGTCGTCTGACAAATTCAACACAGGGTGTGTTTGAAGATCGTGTTGCAGCTCTTGAAGGTGGTGTTGCAGGTTTGGCAGTTGCCTCTGGTGCAGCAGCTATTACATATGCACTGCAGAATATTGCAACGGCTGGAGATCATATCGTTGCTGCTGACAATCTGTATGGTGGATCATACAATTTGATAACTCATACATTGGCTACACAAGGTGTAAGCAATACAATAGTAAATGTGAACGACCTTGAGGCTTTAGAGAAGGCTATCCAGCCTAATACAAAGGTGATATACGCAGAGACATTCGGTAACCCTAACTCAGACGTGACTAATCTTGAGGCAATAGCAGAGGTGGCACATAGACACAATATTGTGTTTATCGTAGATAATACATTCGCTCCAATCCTCATCCGTCCTCTCGAGCACGGCGCAGATATCGTGGTTCATTCTGCTACCAAGTTCATCGGCGGTCACGGCTCAAGCCTTGGTGGAGTAATCGTTGACGGTGGTAAGTTTGACTGGAAGGCTAATGCAGACAAGTATCCTACAATCGCAAAGCCAGATCCGTCATATCATGGTGCTGTCTTCGCAGATGTAGCAGGTGCAGCGGCATTCGTTACACGTATCAGAGCGGTCATCCTGCGTGATACCGGTGCAACAATCTCTCCATTTAATGCGTGGATATTGTTACAGGGCGTTGAGACCTTGCCTTTGAGAATAGAGCGTCATGTAGAGAATGCACTGAAGGTTGTGGACTTCTTGGCAAAGCATCCAAAAGTAAAGAGCGTATCACACCCATCGCTGCCTTCTCATAAGGATAATGAGCTGTACAAGAAATATTTCCCTAACGG
>JAEEGF010427126.1_pt1 | contig 41767 bp, 37 predicted proteins | sample 9134171 | NCBI WGS metagenome assembly JAEEGF01 (sample SAMN16246542, study PRJNA631951) | gut metagenome | biome: gut microbiome; feature: rumen; material: AP-attached | host: Bos | place: Iran: Karaj | collected 2018-10 | reverse complement strand
GAATGTTAAATTATTGTTAAAAATAGCAAAAAATGAGGTTGTGTGACTAAAATGTGACCAAAAACAAGGTTTTTTGATTTTAAATGACTGATTATTAATTATGTTTTGTTGTCCTGGTAGGACAACACAAGAAGCCCCACAAAGGCTTCTTTTTTCATCTTCTCCGCAATAAAAACCTTTTTGTTGCGTTACCCCTGCATGAAACAGAACAAAGTCCTGATAGTATACACCGGCGGCACCATCGGCATGGTGCAGGACGAGAACGGGTCGCTCCACCCCTTCGCCCTCGACCGCATCTATGACGCCGTCCCGCAACTCAAGCACTGCCAGTATGGCATCGATTCCGTCACCCTCGACAGCATCATCGACTCCAGTTGCATGACCCCCTCCCTGTGGGTCGACATCGCCAACATCATCGAGCGTGAATACGACCGCTACGACGGCTTCGTCGTCCTCCACGGCACCGACACCATGGCCTACACCGCTTCGGCTCTGAGTTTCATGTTCAAGAACCTCGCCAAGCCTATCATCTTCACCGGCAGCCAGCTGCCCCTCGGCATGCTGCGCTCCGACGGCCGCGAGAACATCATCTGCGCCCTCGAGATAGCCTCCACACGCCTCTGCACCATCCCCGAAGTCTGCATCTTCTTCGAGAGTCATCTCTACCGCGGCAACCGCAGCACCAAGATCAACGCCGAAAACTTCGACGCCTTCGAAAGCTACAACTATCCTTCGCTGGCCAAGGCCGGCATAAACATCTCCTTCAAGGAGCACCTCTTCCTCCCCATGCCCACCGTACCCCTCCAGGTACGCAAACGCTTCGACACCCGCGTAGCCATCCTCAAGCTCTTCCCCGGCATCGGTCCCGAAGTGGTCAATGCCGTCCTCCACACCTCAGGTCTCCAAGGCGTCGTCATCGAGACCTACGGCTCCGGCAACGCCCCAACAGACGACTGGTTCATCTCCGCCCTCGACGACGCCATCCAGCGTGGCATCATCATCCTCAACGTCACACAGTGCAAAGCAGGATCCGTCAAGATGCGCCAGTATGCCGCCAGCTGCGACATGGACCGCATAGGCGTCATCGGCGCCGGCGACATCACCATCGAGGCCGCCATAGCCAAAATGATGTGCCTCCTCGGAGAATATCCCGATGACAAAGAGCACGTCAAGATGCGCCTCAGCCAATCCCTTCGTGGAGAAATCACAGAAAACTAAAAATTGAAAATTGCACCCCGTAGGGGGGACTGAACTCCTTGAGGACAAAAATATTTAGTGAAGAAAATTGAAACATCATTCGTGAACAAACATTTCTGGCGTATAGTTATATGCGCCAGCCTTTTCAATTTTCAATTTTCAATTTTCAATTTCGCACAGGCCCAGGTAGGCAACTTAGGCAAGTTCGACTCCCGCCTCCTCCACTACGGCATCCAGGTGGGCTACACGCAGTCGATGTTCGACCTCGACTTCGACGAGGATCCCGTCCTCCGGCAATCCCTCCAGGGCGTCACCTCCTACTATGCCGCAGGCTTCCACATCGCCGTCATCGGCGACCTGCGCCTCAGCGACTGGTTCAACCTGCGCCTCCTCCCCGGCGTCACGCTCATCACCCGCCAGGTATCCTACTCCTGGGAACAAGGCTACCTCGACACCCACCCCCTGGCCGAACGCTGGCGCAACGTCGAATCCGTCTACGGCGACATCCCGTTGGAACTCAAATTCCGCGCCAAACGCTGGGGCAACTTCCGCCCTTACCTCACCGCCGGCATCAGCTACGGCTTCGACTTCGCTTCACTGCGCAAGAACCGCAACCGCACCGACCAGAGCATCATCCGCTTGGAACCTCACGACTTCCGCTACTCCATGGGCGTAGGCTTTGACGTCTTCCTGCGCTACGTGAAATTCGCCATTGAGTTCAAGATGAACCTCGGCCTCCTCGACCTCAAGGTCGAAGACCCCGACATCTACATCCGCTCCTTCAACAACCTCTCCTCCCGCACCTTCATGCTCTCCTTCACCTTCGAAGGCTAACCGGACGATAGTCCTTTCCCCATCGGCAAATCACACTAATTATGTAAATTAAAGAAAAAAAATTTGCATAGTCCAAAAACTATGCGTACCTTTGCACCGTCAACACACATTAAACACCCACCAAAAAGAACCGACGCGCCGATGGTCTATAACCGGCAAACAATCCATTATGAAAAAATTACTATCCGCAATGCTGCTCATCCTTCCGTTCTCCATTGCCCTGTCGCAAGATTTGGGAACCCTGCAATCCACTGCCGACTACCACTACAAATCCTACATTCTGGGGAATGTCAGCGGGGAAGGCAATTGCCAGATACAGCTGTATTCTAACGGCGTAGTCATCCGCTTTTATAAGGTCGGCAGCAAAGAATTCGGCAACCAGCATGTTTTTTATTATCGACAACAAGGTTCCTACGGGACACTTATCTATGTCGAGCCATCCAACTCGTCAACTTACAACTCACTGGAAAAGTACACCGACGGGAGATACAACATGTACGTTAATGACCCGACCAATATGTTCTTCAGCCATAGTTTGTTACACAGCTTTACAAAAGGGTCCAACAACATCGAATACAACATGTGGGATCAGCCCGCCGCTCCTGCAAACAACAACTATAACAGCGGTAATAACTACAATACTAGCAACAACAATAGCCAGGCAACAAAATGCAACCGGTGTTCCGGCGACGGAAGATGCCATGGATATGGCGGAACGACTGACTATATGCGGCTGCACTGCGGCGGTTCTGGACAATGTAGCAAATGCTATGGGAAAGGCTATGTTCAGAATCCCTATGATATAACCCAGCAGATACGCTGCTCCTCCTGTAACGGAACAGGCAAGTGTCAGCAATGCGGCGGCACCGGCAGATGCAGCAAGTGCGGTGGCAGCGGACACTAGTCAGAGTCTTCTTTTGAACCCCCTCAATGCCGGCCAACCTCATCGAGTTTTTTGGCTGGCATTTTTCTTTTTCTTCTCCGAAAACAGCAAAAAAATGGTCATCTAACCTTCTAATTTATAAAATTATCTTCTTATCATCTTCTACTATACTTCTTATGTACTTTTTATAAAAATTTATTTTAGTAGACAATAAATAGAATTTAGTTACGTTATCATAGATAAAATATTAAAAATTATGGGTAAGCAGACATCTGGTATCAATGGTGGATTCCAAGGGAAAGTGGGCAATGCCGTGGGGTATATGTGGCGCGGGCAGTGGTGCGTGAGGGCCAAGCCGCGGGAGTTCCACGATGCGAAGACGGAGAAGCAGCTGGAGCAACGGGCGCTCTTCAAAGCTTCGGTGGCTTTCGCCGGGCGGCTGAAGGACATCTTGCGCATGGGCTTCCAGCGGTCGGCGCTGAAGGTGCACAAGACCGAGTGCAACTACTTCCTGATGGTCAACAAACATTGTCTGGCGTGGGATGGCGAGTCGCTGGCGGTGGATTATGAGCACCTGCGCCTGAGCGAGGGCCCCGTGGCGCCAGTGGCGTTCACACGCGTGGAGCGCGGGGCGAACGACGAGCTGGTGATTGAGTTCGAGAAGAACCCCGAGCACCGGAACTGCAACGGCAACGACAAGGTGTATGTGGCGGCCATCTGTGCGGAGCGCGAAGAGGCGGTGCTGTCACTGCCGGTATACAGGCGGATGAAGCGCATTATGGTGGTGCTGCCCGAGCACTGGGAGGAAATGGAGGTGCACCTCTACGGCTTTGTGCAGGACAACGCAGGGAGGACGTCGGAGAGCGTGTATATCAACCTAGAGGGCAAAAGCCTCGACACAGCGGATGCCGTCGAGGGCGGAGCTGACGATGCCGCCGGCGTAGCCGGCGCCTTCGCCACAGGGGTAGAGGCCGGCGAGCTGGGGATGCTGGAGGGTAACCTTGTCGCGGGGGATGCGCACAGGCGACGACGTGCGGCTCTCGACGGCTAAGAGCGAGGCCTCCTCGGTGATGAATCCGCGCATCTTGCGGTCGAAATCCTTAAATCCTTGTATCAAACAGTCGACGACGAAGGGCGGCAGCACCTCGTGCAGCGGGGCGCTGACGCAGTGGCCCATGTAGTTGCTGCGGTTGAGGCGCGACGAGGGCTTGCGGCGGAGGAAATCCACCAGACGCTGCGAGGGCGCGTCGATGCAGCCGCCAGCAGCTTCGAAGGCATGGGTCTCTACGGAGCGCTGGAAGTCCATCAGTGCATGCCATCCCTCACCACCTATGTCTTCCAACCCCACGGTGACGGCAATGCCACTGTTGGCAAAGCCGCTGTTGCGGGCGGCGTTGCTCATGCCGTTGACGACCTGCTGTCCCCCCGCCGTGGCGGCAGGCACGATGACGCCGCCGGGACACATGCAGAAGGAGAAGACGCCATGCCCTCCCACCTGGGTGACAAGGCTGTAAGTGGCCGGGGGCAGCAGGGGGGAGTATCCCTTACCGTGATATTGTATCTCGTTGATGAGTTCCTGCGGATGTTCCACCCTTACCCCCAGGGCGAAGGGCTTGGCCTCGAGGAACCACCCATGACGGTCGAAGAGTTCATAGATGTCGCGTGCCGAGTGGCCGGTAGCCAAGATGACGGCGTCGGCTGGAATTTCTTCGCCGGCGGCGGTCATCACACCGCGCACACGACCGTCCTTGACGATGAAGTCGGTAACACGGGTGTTGAAATGATATTCGCCACCATGCTCGACGATGGTCTTGCGCATGCTGGCGATGATGGCCGGCAGGCGGTCGGTGCCTATATGGGCATGGACGTCGACCATGATGTCGGAGTCGGCGCCGTGCTCCACGAAGAGGCGCAACACCTGCGACACATCGCCACGTTTGGTAGAGCGAGTATAGAGTTTTCCGTCGCTGTAAGTCCCTGCGCCCCCCTCGCCGAAACACCAGTTGCTGTCGGGGTTCACCCCCTTGGTGCGCACCATCGTCACGATGTCTTTCTTGCGTTCCTCCACGGGTTTGCCACGCTCGACGATGACGGGCATGATGCCCAGCTGCAGCGCCCGCAGGGCGGCGAAGAGGCCCGCAGGACCGGCGCCGACGATGAGGATTCTGGGAACGTTAGGATTCGGAATAATCGGAGGATTCGGAATAATCGGAGGATTCAGACCCACCTCGACAATACAATGATAGAGCACTTTTTTGCGGCGGCAGTCGATGCTGCGACGGGTGATACGGAAAGGCTCCATCCCCTCTTCGCGTACACCCAAGGCCTTCGCCACGGCGTGGCGGACGGCGGAGGGGGAGGCATACTCCTCGGGGGTGAGGTCTATCTGTATCTGCTTCATGGCGGAGAATTATCTGGCGGTATCGAGGAGCGTCTGGAGTTCTTTTATCTCGTCGCGGAACTTGGCGGCGGCGAGGAAATCGAGTTCTTTGGCGGCGAGCTGCATCTTGCGCTGACGGTCACGGATCTCCTTACGCAGTTGCTCCTTGGTCATGGAAAGGAAGGCCTGATTGGGGGCGGGGCTCGGCGGCTGGGGAGCGTCGTTGCCGTAAGGGGCGCGAGGCTCGGCGGCATGGGAGAGCTCGGGCCAGTCGACCTTTGGTTTGTCCGACATCTCGGCAGCACGTTCGATAACGCTGGTGGTGCCGATGATGGCGTCGGTGCTCTTCACTATCTGGCGTGGCACGATGCCGTGTTCCATGTTGTATTTTATCTGCTTGTCGCGGTGACGGTTGGTAAGGTCTATAGCGCGTTGCATAGAGCCCGTGATGGTGTCCCCATAGAGGATGGCCTTGCTGTGCACGTTGCGGGCGGCACGACCGATGGTTTGGATGAGGGCACGGTCAGAACGGAGGAAGCCTTCCTTGTCGGCATCGAGGATAGCCACGAGTGACACTTCGGGGAGGTCGAGCCCCTCACGCAAAAGGTTGACACCCACCAACACATCGAAGACCCCCATGCGGAGGTCGCGCATAATCTCTACACGCTCAAGGGTGTCGACATCGGAGTGAATATATTTACTCCTGATTCCTAAGTTGATGAGATAGGATGTCAACTCCTCGGCCATGCGTTTGGTGAGGGTGGTAACGAGGACGCGCTCGCCTTTGTCGACAGTATTCTCTATCTCGTCCAGCAAGTCGTCGACCTGGCTGACGGCGGGGCGCACCTCGACAACGGGGTCTAGAAGTCCTGTGGGACGTATGACCTGTTCCACCACCACTCCTTCGGCCTCGGCGAGCTCGTATTCGGCCGGGGTGGCGGAGATATAGATGGTTTGTCCTGTGAGACGGTAGAATTCGTCGTAAGTCAACGGGCGGTTGTCGAGAGCCGAAGGGAGGCGGAATCCGTACTCCACCAGCGATGTTTTGCGACTGCGGTCGCCGCCGTACATGGCACCGATCTGGGGCACGGTGACATGACTCTCGTCGACAACGAGGAGGAAGTCGTCAGGGAAGTAGTCAATGAGGCAGAAAGGACGACTGCCGGGGGAGCGGCCGTCGAAGTAGCGGCTGTAGTTCTCGATGCCAGAGCAATAGCCCAGTTCCTGGATCATCTCGAGGTCATAGTTGACACGTTCTTCGAGCCTTTTGGCCTCGAGATGCTTGTCGATGGAGATAAGATAGTCGCGACGTTCAAACATGTCGCGCTGTATCTGTAGGATGATCTCCGGCAGGTGATCTTTGGAGGTAAGGAAGTTGGAAGCGGGGTAGATAACAACCTCGTCGAAACGTTCGAGGCGCTGGCCGCTGACGGGGTCGAAACTCTCGAGAGACTCCACTTCATCATCCCAAAAGGAGACACGATAGCAGAAGTCGGCGAAGGAGGGGAAGATGTCGACGGTGTCGCCTTTGACACGAAAGCGGCCGTTGGTGAACTCTATCTCGTTGCGCACATACTGTGCGTCGAGGAGTCTCATAAGGAGGGTATCACGCTGGAGGCGGTCGCCGACACGAATCTCCACGGTACCTTTCTTGAATTCGTCAGGGTTACCGATGCCATAAATGCAGCTGACAGAGGAGACCACGATGACGTCGCGGCGGCCGCTAAGGAGAGCACTGGAGGCGCGTAGGCGCAGCTTGTCAAGCTCGTCGTTGATGGCGAGGTCCTTCTCAATATAGGTATTGGTAGCGGCGATATAGGCCTCGGGCTGGTAGTAGTCGTAGTAGGAAACAAAGTATTCGACGGCGTTGTCCGGGAAGAACTGACGGAACTCACCGTAGAGCTGTGCCGCAAGGGTCTTGTTATGACTCAGCACCAAGGTAGGTCGCTGGAGCTGCTGTATGACATTTGCCACGGTGAAAGTTTTTCCACTACCCGTGACACCCTGCAACACCTGCGCCCGCTGTCCACTACGCACACCGTCGACCAGCTGGCGGATGGCCTCGGGCTGGTCGCCGGTAGGTGCAAAGTCGGATTTAAGTTTGAAGTCCATCTATGTGTGACTACTTGGTGGAAATCACCAAATAATCTGTATACTGCCAGAACAGTTTGGGATTGAGAATACGGAGGTAAGCAGTGACTTTCTTGTTCTCCTCGCTGGGCACGAACTCATAGCTGCCTTCGGGATGCTGTGTGACGAGGATAGGTTTCTTGAGGTTGATGGTGATGGTGGTGACTTTGGTGCGGTCGATTTCAGTGAACTTTTCGGTGTTCATGTTGGCCACGGTGCCCTGCTTGCGGCCGATGCCTATGAATCCGCCGCTCTTGCTCACGATGCCTGCATCCTTGAGGTCGTCGTAGGTACCCACGACGAACCATGCACGGTTGGCATCGGAGATCTGCTTGGCAATGAGCTGGTCTTTCTCCTGGTTGGAGGCGGTGAGGTCGTCGACATTCTTATTGAGACCTTTGACCACCTTCTTGCTCTCCTCGAGCTCGCCGGCCATGTGCTCAAGTTGACTGGTGAGTTCGACTATCTGAGCCTCTTGTGCGGCGCTGCGTTCCTCAAGGCGGACGATGTAGGCCTGGAGGTCTTTGTTCTTGCTGCTGAGGTTATTGATACGTCCGTTGAGCTGTTTGATCTTCTCCTTGTTGGAAGCCAACGTCTCCTGAAGAGCCGCTATGCGGTCGGAGAGTTTGCGCTGCTTGACTTCGGGGTTCTTGCTGTTCATCTCCTGCATGGCTGCCGCATACTCGGACTCGAGCTCATCGAAGGTGCTGTCGACTGCGTTGAGCATAGCATAGACGCTGTCGCGCTCAGCCACGACGTTGTTACGTTCGGTCACCAGCGCGGCATTCGCCTTCTTCAAAGAATCGACCGTGCTATCGCTATCGTTACCACAGGCCACAAAGGAAAAGGTGGTGGCCATCAGGCTTGCTGCCAAAAAGATTTTCTTCATCTTGATCTATTATTTATTTTGTTTATCAAATCATGAGTCTGCCGTCGAAACGACAAAAGGTTAACGCACCGGACACTGTTTCTATTGTGCGCGGGCGTGTTAAAAAAGTATAAAAATCAGTGTAGGCTATTTCTTAACCACTTTGCTCGCCAGACCTTCACAGCGGAGCATATAAACACCTGCACGGAGGGCGGTGAGGTCGAGGGTGTTGCGACCCTGGCACAAGCTATAGCAAGACACTGTGCGACCCTTGGCATCTATCAAGACTGCCTTGGAGGGACGAAGAAGTGTGACGAAGAGATAGTCGGCGGTAGGATTGGGATAGATGACCAACTGTGCGCCGAGTGACGAAACCTCAGCATCGTCGATACCCTGGAGGGAGGTTAGCACAGCAACACCCGTGAGGTCGAAGCCGCCGCTGCCATACGTGGCATACTCGTTGGTGGGATAGGGGTCGTTGACGATATGGCCGAAGGCATCATAGGTAGCGTACTGTGGGTCGATGGTGCCGACGACGTCGACGAGGCGCACATGGGTGATGTTGTCGATGTCGAGGCCAGTGCTGTCGCGCAGTTCCTCAAGGTCGAAGGGGGTGCCATAGCCCACGCGGAACTTGCCGGCGAGATTGTTGAGGTTGGTAGGGTCGAGGGAGCCGCTGGAGCCCACCTGAGTGGTGGTCTGCGTGAGCGAGGTGGCGGGGAAGCGCACGAAACGCTCGCCGTCGGAGCTCACCTCGACAAAAGCCAGCTCAAGGAAGTTGTCGTTGAAAGAATTCTCATAGACCGCAAAGTCGGGACCCAGCACATTGTGAATGGGGGCTCCGAAGGTAAGTGTGGCGGTGCCGCCGTCGCCGAGGCTGACCGCCACGGTGGTGGAGGTGCCTGCAGGACCAATGCCGTACTCTTCTTCACCAAAAAACACATGGGGACCGTCGGGGTCGACGATATCAACGGGACCGCGCTCGACGCTGCAGCCCGTGGCCCATCCGATGATGGCGCTGCTGTCGCAATGGACGGCATTGCAGCCAGAAGTGCCCACGGCACCACAAAAAGAGCCCTGCCCCTGGACACTCGAAAAGAGGCCCAGGGACAGTGCTACCATGAAAAAGACATTACGTTTCATTCTTTGACAATTTTTACCACGCTGTCGGCCACTCGGAGCATGTAGACACCACTGGTCAGGTGGCTGAGGTCCAGACGGGTCTCGGCACCGTTAACCATGAAGGTGGCGACAAGGCTGCCACGCATGTCGTAGAGGACAGCGGTGTTGCTGCTACCTTCAATGCCACTGATGGTTACCATTCTGGCAACGGGATTGGGATAGACACTGATATTGACATTGTCAACATTGGCGATACCCTGGGTCTGAGGAGCGCTGACAGGATAAACAGTCATGGGGAATACCATGGCATAGGTCACGGTGTCGATGGTGATACCAGCGGCATAGTCGCCCCATTTGAAGAAGTCGTTATTGGAAAGTTCAGTGGCCATACCAACAGAAGCGTTGCTGTTGCCGTTATAGGTGCTCATCCACCAGCCAGGAGTAAGGGCGCTCAAAGTGTCACCATTCTCTACGAAATAGATGTCCGTAAGCCAGCCATTGTCAGCAACAAAGCTGAAGCGCGGGTCGGCGGCGGCAATGTCATTCATGGCAGCCTCCACGCTGACACTTTCAGTAGCAAAGCGGTAGCCCCAAGCGAGGGTAGTATCGGCCCAGTTGACGGCGAGGACAACCTGGTTGGATCCTTCACCCACCCAGTAGAGAATATCCTCGAAAGCGATGACAGCATCCTCGGGCATCTCCTCAGCGGGAACACTGACAGGATAGACAGTGGCGGTGAATACCATGGCATAGGTCACGGTGTCGATGGTGATACCAGCGGCGTAGTCGCCCCATTTGAAGAAGTCGTTATTGGAAAGTTCAGTGGCCATACCAACAGAAGCGTTGCTGTTGCCGTTGTAGGTGCTCATCCACCAGCCGGGATTGAGTGCGCTCAAAGTGTCACCATTCTCTACAAAATAGATGTCCGTGAGCCAGCCATTGTCAGCAACAAAGCTGAAGCGCGGGTCGGCGGCGGCAATGTCATTCATGGCAGCCTCCACGCTAACACTTTCAGTAGCAAAGCGGTAGCCCCAAGCGAGGGCGGTGTCAGCCCAGTTGACAGCGAGGACAACCTCATTGGAACCCGTGCCAACCCAATAGAGGATGTCGCTGACGGCGATGGTAGCATCCTCGGGCTGCGGATCAACAGGAGCATTGGGATCAGGAGCCATAATCATAGTGTCGGCAGGATACGACTCGTAGGTATACTCATCCATCGGCAACCAGTCGACAAAATCGCCGCTAACCATGATGTCGGCAGCTGCACCTTCAGACTGCTTGTTGGAGCCATCAGTAGCTGTCCAATTGTACCACCACCAGCCTGCGGGACCGACCAAATTCAGGCCCATCTCAGCGTTAACATAGGTCAAGTTGTTGATGAGCGTGTAAGTATTGGTGCCATGCGCAATGGTGAGGTTGGTGTCGTAGGCGGCGATGGTATCCATCAAGTCGGCAACCGAGACATTGGCGCCATTCCACTGCACACCCCACGCAATACCGATATTACCAGCAGTAGCGTCATTCCAAGTAATGGCAATGACAGCACGGTTTGTGCCTGTGCCAGTCCAGAACTGGATGTCACTCTGAGGAACCACGGGGTTCGAATACTGAGCCATGGCGCCAAAAGAGAGTACCAGGCCTAAAGCTAAAGCAAATACTTTTTTTACCATATTGATATTGTTTTTAATTAATACTTCAATCTCAATATCGGTAGCGGAAATCTTCGGGGATAAGACCTGCGGCAAATGCAAATCTTCTGTCACCGGGTGCTTTTTCCTCGAAAGCGGTACCGATTTTCAGATTTGGCAGGTCTTCTGGCTTGCTCTCCTCGGCCCTGTCTTCCCATACAACTATGGCGCCGTACAGTGACATATCATTTTGAGCCTCAGCATTTGAGCTTACAGCAGCGGGACTGCGCCGGACTCTCACCGGCTTCCCTTTTCACACCCTCTCGAGGGTGACCAAATCGGCGGCAAAATTACAAAATAAAACTGATGTGACAAAATATTTTTTTTCCCCATTCGTTATATAATATGTTATGAACATATTGCTACAAAACTGGGAGTTCCCCCCATTTGACCAAATAAAGACCGAAGATTACGAACCAGCCATCCGCGCCGCTATAGAAGAGGCGGAGCGCAACGTGGAGGCCATTGCCACCTCTACCGAAGAACCCACCTTCGAGAACACTGTGGAGGCGTTGGAGACAGCCTCTCGGCGACTCGACAGGGTGAGTGCCATTATGATGAACCTCAACGAATGCTGCACCAGCAAGGAGCTGCAGGACACAGTGATGAAGATGGAACCGCTGATGACACGCTTCTCGATGAAAGTGGTGACCGACAAGAGGCTGTATGAAAGAGTGAAAAGAGTTGCCGAAAACTTCAAAAACACTGAATATTCCGAAAAGAAGACCCTCCTTGACAACACCCTCAAAGGCTTTGTGCGCCACGGCGTAGCCCTTCCCGACGAGGAGCGCAACCGCTTCAAACGCAACGCAGAAGAACTCAGCGAACTGCAGGTGCTCTTTGGGCAGAATGCACTGGCAGACCTGAACGAATGGCGGCTGCTCCTTACCTCCGAGGAGGAGTTGGACGGGTTACCATCGGCAGTACGCGACGCGGCCCACGAAGAGGCCGTTGCCCAGGGCACCGAGGGATGGCTCTTCACTCTGGCAGCACCCTCTTACGTCCCTTTTATGACCTACAGTGTCCGCAGAGACCTGCGAGAAAAGATGTATCGTGCCTATGGCAGCATCGGGGGCCGAGGCAACGAACACGACAACAACAAAGTCATCAAGCGGATTGTGGAGCTTCGCACCGAACAAGCCCGTCTACTGGGCTTCAAGACCTACTGCGACTACGTGCTCGAGGACCGCATGGTGCAAAACCTGCCAAATCTGTGCCGCTTTATGCAGGAACTGAAAGAATCCGTACTGCCTGCCGCCAGGAAAGACCTCGCCGAGGTTCAGCACGCTGCAAAAGAGGAACAACAACTCATGCCATGGGACTTTTCCTACTATGCCGAGCAAATCAAGCAACAACGCTATAATCTCGACAGTGAGATCCTGCGGCCTTACTTCCCTTTAGAGTCGGTGCGTGAGGGCATCTTCGGCCTCTATGGACGGCTGTACGGCCTACGCTTCGACGAAGACCGGAACATACCAGTCTATCACGAGGATGTGCACGTCTATCGCGTCAGCGACGGGAAGCGCGAAATGGGGATATTGTATCTGGACATGCATTCCCGTCCTTCCAAGCGTAGCGGTGCCTGGATGACTGAGTTCCGCGGGCAGTATGGTGACGTGCGTCCACAGATACAGGTAGTGTGCAACTTCAGCAAACCCACTGCCGACACCCCCGCCCTGCTACGTTTCAGTGAGGTAGAGACCTTTATGCATGAGATGGGACATGCCATGCATGGCATGCTGAGCGATGTGCAGTACGAGAGTTTGAGCGGCACCAACGTCAAACGTGACTTCGTGGAGATGCCCTCTCAGGTGATGGAGAACTGGTGCTATGAGCCAGAGTTCCTGGCCACTTTCGCACGGCACTACCAGACCGGAGAGCCACTGCCGACGGAGTATGTAGAGAAGATACGAGCCTCCCAGAACCACATGGCCGGCTGGCTCTGCCTGCGACAACTGAATCTCGGATTCACCGACATAGCTTTCCATACTATGTCGGACACATCAGACTTGCTTGACTCAGCAGACTTCAAGGCCGAGAACATCGAGGTACAAGCCATGACCAACCTGCTGCCGCGAGTGCCTGGCTGTTGCACCGCCACCAACTTCAGCCACATTTTCGGCGGCGGTTACGCCAGCGGCTACTACGGATACAAGTGGGCCGAGGTGCTCGATGCCGACATTTTCAGCCGTTTCAAGCACGACGGCATCTTCAACCACGACACCGCAGAAGCTTTCCGCCGTGAGATCCTGTCGCGTGGCGGCACCGAGCAACCCTCCGTACTCTTCAAAAACTTCATGGGACGAGACCCCGACAGCAAAGCCCTGCTCCGCCGCATGAATCTAATCAATTAATTCCATTAACTTCTTTTATTTCATAATCCTTATGAACGAACAACTAGCGAAACAGATACTTAAAATCTTTGTCAACAACCCTTTCGACTCTTATAACCACAAGCAGATAGCCTCGCGCATCGGCGCCAACAGCAAAGCTGAGCGACAGGAGGTGATACGCACCCTGCAGCAACTCTTCGAGCAAAAGCAACTGGTGGAAGACGACCACAAAGGGAAGTACAAAATCAACCCCAAAAACATCAACGACGACCTGGTGCCCACAAACTATGTCACCGGCACCATCGACATGAAACAAGGCGGGAAAGCCTACGTCATTCCCGACGAGGAAGGCCGCGAAGACATACAGATAGCCCCCAACAACACCCACCACGCCCTGCACGGCGACACGGTAAAGGTGCTGATGTTCCCCCAGCGCAAGATGCACAAGCCCGAAGGGCAGGTGGTAGAGATTCTGAAGCGGGCCAAGACACGCTTCGTGGGCGTCATCCAGAAACAGGAACGCTTCGCCTTCATGGTGAGCGACAGCCGTACAATGAATGTCGACATCTTCATCCACATCGACGACCTCGCCGGTGCCGAGAACGGCGACAAGGTACTGGTGGAAATGACCGACTGGCCCGAGCGCATGAACAACCCCGTGGGGCGCGTCATCAAACGGCTTGGAAAGCCCGGCGACAACAACGTGGAGATGCAGAGCATCCTGGCGGAATATGACTTCCCCTTGGAATTCCCCAAGGAAGCTGAAGCCGAAGCAAAAAAGATAAAGAACCCCACCAAGAAAGATATTGCTTCGCGACGCGACTTCCGCGACGTGCTCACCTTCACCATCGACCCCGCCGATGCTAAAGATTTCGACGATGCCCTCTCCTATCGCATGCTGGGAAACGGCCACATCGAAGTGGGCGTACATATTGCCGACGTGAGCCACTACGTCAAACCGGGCTCCGCCATCGACCGCGAAGCCTACGAGCGCGGCACCTCGGTCTACCTCGTCGACCGCACCATCCCTATGCTTCCTGAAAAACTATGCAACGAAGTGTGCTCCCTGCGACAGGACGAGGACAAACTCTGTTTCAGCGTCGTCATGGAGATGGACCCAAAAGCCAAGGTCCTCAACACCTGGATGGGCAAGACCGTCATCCGCAGCAACCGTCGCATGGCCTATGAGGAGGCTCAGGAGATAATTGAAAATGGAAAATTGGAAATTGACAATTCGGCTGACGCAGTCGATGAAGCCATCCTGAAACTGCATGGCCTCGCCACCATTCTTCGCAACCAACGCTACAAAAACGGTGCCATCAACTTCGAGAGCCAAGAAGTGAAATTCCAACTCGACGAGAACGCCCACCCCATCGGAGTCTACATCAAAGAAAGCAAAGAAGCCAACTGGCTCATCGAGGAATTCATGCTGCTAGCCAATAAGACCGTGGCTGAAAGCATAGGGAAAACAAGGAAAACCGGAAAAACAGCCCCCACTGCCCGCACTTTCGTATACCGTGTCCACGACGAACCGAACCCGGAAAAACTCAACACTTTCGTTGAATTTGTCGCCAAACTGGGATTCAGCATGAAGATAGGCTCGCGCAAAGCGCTAGCTGAAAGCTACAACCGACTCTTCGAGAACATTGCAGGTCGAGGAGAGGAGAACATGATTGACACCATTGCCATCCGCACCATGAGCAAGGCATACTACAGTACCGAGAACATCGGTCACTACGGACTCGCCTTCACCCACTACACCCACTTCACCTCCCCCATCCGCCGCTATCCCGACCTCATGGTCCACCGCCTGCTCGACCTCTACCTGCACGACGGCAAATCGGTCAACGCCGACGAATACGAAGAGTACTGCCGCCACTGCTCCGTCATGGAAAAGAAAGCCGCCGACGCCGAGCGCACCAGCATCAAATACAAACAGGCCGAATACCTGGCCGACAAACTGGGGCAGGTATTCCCCGCACTGATCAGCGGTGTCAGCAAATGGGGCATCTACGCCGAAATCGAAGGAAACAAATGCGAGGGCATGATACCCATCGGCAGCCTCAAGGATGACTACTACATGCTCGACGAAGACAACTACCAAGTCATAGGCCGTCGCCACGGTCGTTGCTACAAACTTGGATACCCCGTGCACATCCGAGTCCGTAAAGTCGACCTACTCAAAAAACAGATTGACTTCGACCTCGTCGAAGAAGACGAGATGACTCCAAAAGACAATAAACACAACAAGCGTAGCAGACCCAAAGGGAAAAAACGTACCCGATGACAGACTGCCCTACGGACTGACACTACTTGAACAGAGCGTCAATCTGCTCCTGATAGGCGGCAGTGACGTTTCTTCTGATCAACTTCTGCGTCGGGGTGAGCAACTTGTTGGCCTCCGTCCACGGCTCTGCCACAAGAGTGAAACGCTTCACTTGCTCCGTGACGCCCAACTCGGCGTTGTACTTGTCCACCACCTTTTGGTAACGGGCGATGACGGTCTTGTCGGCCACCATCTCGGCGGGCGTCGAGGCGGTGACACCATGACGCTTGCACCAGTCCTTCAGCATGTCGAAATCGGGGGCGATGAGAGCTGCGGCGAACTTCTGTCCGTCGCCCACCACCATCATATCCATGATAAACGGCGACTGCTTCATCTTCTCTTCGATAACTTCAGGATTAATATACTTTCCCATCGAAGTCTTGAACATGCTCTTCGTGCGTCCCGTGATGAAAAGATAACCGTCGGGATCGAAGTAGCCGGTGTCGCCGGTGTGGAACCAGCCCTCCTTGTCGATGGCCTCGGCGGTGAGCTCGGGCTGGTTGTAGTAGCCCTTCATCACATTGCCGCCCCGGCACTGTATCTCGTTGGTATCGGGGTCGGTACGCACCTCAATCTCGCGCATGGCGAAGCCCACAGAGCCTATCTTACGGCCTTTCTTGTTGCTGTTGGTCACGGCGATAAGCGGCGAGCACTCGGTGAGGCCATAGCCCTCATAGAGATCAAGACCCACGCAGGAGAAGAAGCGCGTAAGTCGCGGCTGGATAATGGCACCGCCACTGACGAGCATGCCCAGACAGCCACCCATACTCTCACGAATCTCCTTGTAAACCAACTTGTCGGCAATCTTCTTCTGAATCTTATACCATGCGGAGAGCTTGCTCTCGTCAAGATCGTAGCGGAACGCCAGGTCTAACGCCCAGTCGAAAATTTTCTTCTTGACACCCGTCATCTTCTCACCCTTGCGGAAAATCTTGTCGTAAACCTTCTCGATAAACCTCGGCACACAAGCCAGCATATGGGGATGAATCTCCTTGCAGTTGTCGCCGACCTTGGCGATACTCTCGGCGTATGCTATCTCGAAACAGAGCCACTGATAGAGATAGCCCATCATGCGCTCATAGATATGGCACATGGGCAGCCAGCTCAAGGCCCTCGTCCATGTTTTTCCTGGGCTTTCCTTAATCTCTTGCACATTCATAATCAATCCCCTGTGCGCCAGCATGGCCCCCTTGGGCGTACCCGTGGTACCAGAAGTGTAGATCATCGTGCACACATCGTCGGTCGTCAGCGCATCCTTGATAGCCTGCAGCTGCTGCTCGGCATCGGCATGTTCAGCCTTATAGCGGCGACCCAACTCATAGATATCATCCAAACTCTTCACTCCCTCCATCGGCACAATAGTGCATAGATTCTCCAGATGCGGAAGCCGCTCCCGAATACTGCTGATTTTCTTATACAAAGCCGGAGTCTCCACCACCAGCAGACGCACCTGCGCGTCGTTGAGAATGAATTCATAGTCCTCCTCGCTGATAGTGGGATAGATGGGCAGCAGCACCGCTCCCGTCTGCTGCACTCCGAAATCCACATAGTTCCACTCAGGACGACCCGCAGAGATAAGTCCGATATTCTCACCTTTCTTCACACCAAGGTGCAGCAGGGCATAGCTGATAAGGTCCACCTTCTCTATATATTCATCGATATAGTGGTCTTTCCACTCGCCGTTTTCCTTATATTTAAAAACCGGACGTTCCGGATGCAATTCCTTTCTCCACTGGAGCAAATCAAACAATCGTGTAGGTTCCTTCATGGTCATAATTTTACATTATGTTAATTTTGCAAAAATACACATATTTTTCTTACCAAAAAAAAGAAAAAACAAAAAAAATACAAAATAAAACACAAACTCGTCACCTTCAACGTATTAACACCCCATCAACACCGTACCAACTCCTACCATGGACGGTGTTGGTACGGTGTTGATAGGGGGTTGGTACGGTGAAATTACGCTTTTGATGGGATTGATAAAACTAAATTTTGCCATGTAGAAAAAAAATAGTACTTTTGCTGTTTGAACAGCAAATAGGCCACAATGTCAGTAACTGACAAACAATTGATTGCAGAATTGGAGGCGGGGAAATTCAAACCCGTTTATCTTCTCATGGGCGATGAGAACTACTTCATCGACGTGATGAGCGACTATTTCGAGACCAAAGTCGTGGAGGAATCCGTGCGCGATTTCGACCAGACGGTGGTCTATGGGCGCGACACGACGATGGCTTCCGTGGTGAGCGACGCCAAACGATACCCCATGATGTCGCCCGTGCACCTGGTGCTTGTAAAAGAGGCTCAGGACATCGACACCCGGCAGTGGGAGTTGCTGACAGCCTATCTCGAGCACCCTTCGGAGAGAAGTATCATCGTGTTCTGCTACCGACATAAGAAACTGGACAAGCGCTCCGCCGCCTACAAAGCCATCGCCGCCAAAGGCTGTGTCTACGAAGCCCCTAAGGTGTGGGACAACCAGGTACCGGCATGGATCAAGGGGGAGGTACAGTCCAACGGATTCAGCATCAGCGACAAGGCTGCCTACCTCATCTCCGAATCGGTGGGGGCCGACCTAGGCAAAATCGTCAACGAACTAAGAAAACTATATCCTCTGCTGCCCGCAGGAGGAAGCATCACTGAGGACTTGGTGGAGAAGCAGATAGGCATCAGCAAGGACTATAACGTCTTCGAACTGCAGAAGGCCATCGGTCGACGCGACCCTCTGATGTGCAGCCGGATAGTGAACTACTTCGCTGCCAATCCGAAGAAAAACCCCATCCAGATGGTGCTACCGTTGCTTTACGGTTATTTCTTGAAAGTAATGTTCTACCATCAACTTGAGAACAAGAGCGATGCGGCTAAAGTTCTGGGATGTGCTCCAAGCTTTGTTCAAGACTATGCCGTGGCGGCATCGAACTATACGCTCGGCAAGCTGGCGACATGCATTGGCTACCTCTATGAGTCGGACCTCCGGAGCAAAGGGGTGCGCAATAGTGGCAGCGTCACAGACGGCGAACTACTCAAGGAGCTGATATTTAAAGTAATTCATTGATTCAAAAACAAATGAATAGATTTTTAAAGATATTATTCTGCGCAAGCCTAATATTCAATATTCAATTATCAATTATTAATTCCGTCCAGGCGCAGTGCACCGTAAAAGGTGTGCTGACTGACGAGAAGAACGGTGAGGCGGTGCCTTTTGCCAACGTGCTGCTCTTCACAGGAGAAAATGGTGAGAATCCAACGACACACGGTTGCGCCACCGACATCAACGGGTTCTTCCTCATCAACCGTGTACCCGAGGGAAACTATACTCTCAGGGTAAAATATATAGGATACGAGGAATACTCCTCGAAAATAGAGCTAAAAAAAGGCAAAACCATCACGTTGACCATTCATCTAAATCCTACGGCCCAGACGCTGAAAACGGTGGAGATCACCGACAACCGGATTGAGGAGCGACGCATGCAGACACAGGTGAGCGTGGAGAAGCTCCGTGCGAGCCAGATACAACAGATGCCCTCCATTGGCGGCCAGGCCGACATAGCGCAGTATATGCAGGTGCTACCGGGTGTGAGCTCTACAGGAGACCAAGGAGGCCAACTCTATATCCGTGGCGGATCGATGATCCAAAACCTCTGCCTGCTCGACGGCATGATTGTCTACAACCCCTTCCATTCAATAGGTCTCTACTCCATTTTTGAAACCGACGTGATTCTGAACGCCGATATCTACACCGGCGGTTTCGGTGCTGAATACGGCGGCAGGATGTCGTCGGTGATGGACATCACAACTCGCGACGGCAACAAACGTCATCATAGCGGCAAAATCGGTATCAACACCTTTGGTGCCAGCCTGATACTCGAGGGACCGCTGAAGCGCGAGAGTGACAATTCGAAATCAACCATCTCATATCTCGTCACTGCCAAGAACTCCTACCTTTCAAAAACATCAGAAGCCCTCTACCCCTATATCGAAGGCGGCCTCCCGTTTGATTTCCTCGACATCTACGGCAAACTGAGTTTCAATTCAGGCACCGGAAGCAAGCTGAACCTCTTCGGTTTCCGTTTTGACGACAAGGTACTGGGCTACCAGTCTATCGCTGACTACCACTGGCAGAACTTCGGTGCCGGAACGAACTTCATGCTCGTCACTGGAGCATCGGCCATTCTCGATGGCAGTGTAGCCTATTCGAAATACAACATTACCCTCGACGACGGTACCAACGACAGCAAATACAGCGAGATAGGAGGTTTCAATGCCACCATGCAGATCACCAATTTCATTGGTAACAACAAAGTGAAGTACGGTCTGAGCATCGAGGGCTACACCACAGACTACCAGTTTGTGAACCAGTATGGAAAACGCATCTCGCAGCACGAGCCGTCGACCAATCTTTCCATGTTTGCCACCTACAAGTGGAATGCCGGGAAATGGCTGGTGGATCCCGGTCTACGCATGGTGTTCTATGCTACGCTGGGGAGTTTTAACCTGGAGCCTCGCATCGCCGTAAAATACAATGCCCTGGATGACTTGCGCTTCAAGTTTGCCGGCGGACTCTACAGCCAGATCTTCCTCGATGCGCGTTCCGACAACGACATTGTGAACCTCTTCAACGGCTTCCTGACAGGTTCTGCGGACCTCAACCTGCCAAGTACCTTCCACAACAACGAAGTGTCGTCATGTGTACAGAAAGCCAAGCACCTAGTGCTCGGCGTGGAATACGACTTGACGGAACACATAACCCTCAACGCAGAGTTTTACTACAAATACTTCGACCAACTGCTGAATGCCAACCGCAACAAAATCTATGACGACAACGACCCCGTCTATAACAGCGGTCCTTATGCACAGCCTGAATATCTCCGCAAAGACTACATCATCGAGGAGGGTAAGGCCTCTGGAATAGACCTAAGCATGCGTGCCGACCTGGAGCGACTCTATCTGTGGGCCACTTATTCACTGGGCTTCGTGGAGCGCAGCAACGAGGTGCAGACCTACAACCCTCACTACGACCGTCGCCACACCGTAAACCTGCTTGCCACCTATGCTCTAGGCGAATGGCGTGAATGGGAGGTAAGCGCACGCTGGACCTTCGGCAGCGGCTTCCCCTTCACCCAGACACAAGGCATTTTCTCTCAGATTATATTCGGCAACAGCATCATCAGCGACTACACCCGTGAGAATGGAGAATACAGTATTCACTATGCCGATCTTTACAAAGGCCGTCTGCCGAGCTACCACCGACTCGACGTGGGTGTGAAACGCAAATTCTCGCTCGGGACGAACTCAATTCTGGAATTGAGCCTCTCGGCCACCAATCTCTACAGCCGAGAGAATATCTTCTACTTCAACCGCGTAACCTTCGAGCGCGTAAACCAGCTGCCCATCCTTGTATGTGCAGGTGCCACCCTGACATTCTGAGCCTTAAAAATCCTTCATGCCAGAGAAGGCGCTTCAGCCAATCCTGCTCCAATCCACGGGAGCCAGTCCGTGTTGCTGTAGATAGGCGTTGGCCTGTGAGAAGTGCCGACAGCCGAAGAATCCGCGGTAGGCAGAGAGGGGCGACGGATGTGGGGCGGTAAGGACGAGATGTTTCGACTGGTCTATCAGCGCCCGTTTGGCGATGGCATAGCTGCCCCAGAGGAGAAAAACAATGCCTGAACGCTGTTGGCTGAGGGCCTGGATGGCAGCGTCGGTGAATGTCTCCCAGCCATGACGCTGGTGACTGCCAGCCTGGTGGGCTCGGACAGTGAGGGTGGCATTGAGCAGCAGCACACCTTGACTAGCCCAACCACTAAGGTCTCCGCTGGTTTTGGGGATATCTGTCCCCAGATCGGAGTTAATCTCTGTGATGATGTTGACCAATGACGGTGGCACCTGGATGCCCTGTGGCACTGAAAAACAAAGACCCATGGCTTGACCCGGTTCGTGGTAAGGGTCCTGACCAAGGATAACCACCTTAACGCTATTGAATGGCGTTGTGTCGAAGGCATTGAATATCTTGCCCCCAGGAGGGTAGCAGGTATACTGTTGCCGTTCAGCAACAAGGAATTCCTTGAGCTGCGCAAAATACGGTGCCTCGAACTGCGGCTGCAGCACTTTGTACCAGCTGGGATCAATCTTTACCATAAATCCACTTAAGGGCCTTGGGGGGTTATATCAAAAAAGAGTTATATTTCTTTTCCTTTCCAATCTGACTGGCGATACCGTGACCGGGGAAGACCACATAGTCATCAGGGAGCGTGAGGATACGGGTCTTGAGTTTATCTATCAGTGTGGGGTAGTCTCCGCCAGGGAGGTCGGTACGACCGATACTGAAGTGGAAGAGCGCGTCACCTGTGATGACAGCTTTGTCGGCAGGCACCACGAAACAGAGTGAGCCTGGGCAATGCCCTGGTACATAACGGCACTCCACCTTAATGTTACCCACATGCAACACCTCGTCGTCCTCTATCTCCCGCACCTCCAAGTCATCCATGTTGTCTACCGCGAAGCCCATGATAGAGCCATAGGCTTCGGCTTGTTTCAATAATTTCCGCCCTTCGCCATGCATGCTGACAGGCAGCCGGTAATGTTCGCAGCACTGGCGGAGACCGGCGATATGATCAACATGGGCATGAGTAAGAAGGACAAGACATACCGTTAGATTACTATCCTCGATGTATTGTATCAATTGTGAGTCTTCAAACGAAGCCTCACAAGCAGGGTCAATGATGGCACATTGCTTGGTGGTCTCGTCGACCACCACATAGGTATTCACCTCGAAATGATTGAAAGTAAACTGTTTAATCATTTCATTGTACTCTGGTCATCTGGAAAGTGGCAGTATAGGTAGAGCCGTCATCACGCTGGCGGAGAGCAGTCCAGTTCATCACGCCATTTTCAATAGAGGCAATCTCCCACCATTCTCGGTGTTCTTCTTCTCCTTCGCCACTATTTTTCCAACGGGTGCAGAGCAATGTGCCATCGACAAAGTATTCGGAGAACTCAGAGGCTTGAGGCGTCCAATTGCTGTCGGCATCGAGATTATAGTATATATAGGAACCATCTGCGAAATACTCCCAGCGATGCAGATTATTGTCATCAAACTCAGAGCCTTCAGCGTTGGTAACACGACCTTCCCATTCACCCAGGATATCGGCACTATAATCTTTCTGAACTTTTATCCATAAAGTATTGCCATTGCTTGCGTATAACGGTTCACCATTGTGATAGACCGTGTAGCTTGATTTTGCCGTCGTCTCAGTGTTGGAGATAGATTTCACCTCAATTTCAGCCACAAAAGACGTGGTCTTATTAAGAGTTCCACCCAAGGTCACCCTATTGCCGTTAACACTGACGTTGCTCGGCGCATGGTTGGTCCATCTGGGCAGGTCTGTGTTGTAGTCCACCCTTGAGGCACTGACGTAACCCGTAGTATCCGAATCAAAGGTGTAAACAACTTTGGCATTGGTCGGCACAATATTTCCATCCATCTGGGCAAGCATCCATTTACCAATTATCTGCTGGCCGATATTGTCATTTTCTTTGGTGCAGGATGCCAATGTCACTGCCACAAGGGGCAATACCCAAAATATTTTTTTCATTATATTAACTGTTAATCCAGATTTCAATTTGTTCTTTTTGTACCGCGGGGATATCAAGTTTGAGTTTTTTGCGAAGTCCACCGAGGTCATTGAGGAGTTTGTTGGGATTAGCTTCCTTGAGTTGGGACAAGGTGTTGATGCCAGCCTTGCGCAGGACTGGGACCCATTCTATGGGAACACCCTGTTTTACAAAATCCTCATCAGTGGTGACAGAGGCCTTCTTCTCAGGTTTCATCTGAGGGAAGAGCAGTACATCCTGGATACTCTGTGCACCTGTCATCATCATCACCAGACGATCAATGCCAATACCCATTCCGGAGGTCGGCGGCATGCCGTACTCGAGAGCACGGACGAAGTCCATGTCGATGAACATGGCCTCGTCGTCGCCCTTCTCGCTGAGTCGCAGCTGCTCTTGGAAACGACCAAGCTGATCGATGGGGTCGTTGAGTTCGGAGTAGGCGTTGGCCAACTCCTTGCCACAAACAAAGAGTTCAAAACGTTCGGTGAGTTCCGGATTGTCGCGGTGGCGTTTGCAGAGAGGTGACATTTCGATGGGATAGTCCGTAACGAAGGTGGGCTGGATGAGTTTGCCCTCACACTTCTCGCCAAAGATAGCGTCAATGAGTTTACCTTTGCCCATAGTGGCGTCGGTCTCCACGCCGAGGCGTTTGCATGCTTCGCGCAGTTCATCCTCATTCATCGAGGCCACGTCCACACCTGTCTCTTCTTTGATAAGCTGACACATGGGAGCGCGACGGAAGGGGGGCTTGAAGTCAATATCGTTGCCCCAGACATTCACCTTGGTGTCGCCATGCAGGGCGACGGCAATGCGTTCCAACATGTTCTCGGTGAAGGTCATCATCCAGTTGTAGTCCTTATAGGGAACATATATCTCCATAGCGGTGAACTCCGGATTATGGGTTCGGTCCATACCTTCGTTGCGGAAGTTGCGGCTGAACTCATAAACTCCAGCAAATCCACCGACAATGAGGCGCTTAAGGTAAAGTTCGTTGGCAATGCGAAGATAAAGGTCAATATCCAGCGCGTTGTGGTGTGTGACGAATGGGCGAGCGGCAGCACCACCGGGAATACTTTGGAGTACAGGAGTGTCTACTTCAAGGTATCCCTGTTCATTGAAATAATTCCGCATCTCGTTGACAATCTTAGCCCTTTGTACAAAGGTATCCCTCACCTGTGGATTGACAATGAGGTCCACATATCGTTGACGATAGCGTAACTCAGGGTCGCTGAAAGCGTCGTAGACGACACCGTCCTTCTCTTTAACAATGGGCAGAGGGCGCAGACTCTTGCTGAGCACCGTAAGTGTCTTCACATGGATGGAGGTCTCACCCATCTGGGTGACAAACACATAGCCTGTCACACCGATAATGTCACCGATATCAAGCAAACGTTTGAAGACAGTGTTATAAAGGGTTTTGTCCTCGTCGGGGCAAATCTCGTCACGCTTGATATAGAGCTGGATGCGTCCAAAACTGTCCTGCAGTTCCACAAAGGAGGCGGCACCCATGATGCGGCGGCTCATTATGCGGCCGGCAATGCTGACATTCTGAAAGAGAGTGTTGTCCTTGGGGTAGCGCTCAAGGATGTCGGCACTCTGGGCGTTTACGTCGTAAAGGGCTGCCGGATAAGGATTGATTCCAAGCTTCTTGAGCTCGGCGAGAGAGTTTCTGCGAATTTGTTCTTGCTCTGAAAGTTCTGCCATATTATACAATATATTTATGGTTCAAAAAGAGATTGCAAAGATACAACTTTTTTTTGAACTTCCTGTTCCCTAAAAAAAAATAAGCGTCAAAACGTTGTTTTTTGATGAAAAAAGTGACGAAAAGGGCAATTTTTTCGGCACCAAAACCATGGGACAAACGGTTAGAAGCCATTTTTCGTCCCGTATTTTGAAATTTAAACACCAGAATGGATACTTCTGTCACTTTTTAACTTTTCATATCACAAAAGTTTTTCCGGGACAAAAAACGACACTATTTTTGCAGTCGAAAACCAAAGCAGATGAACCTAATGAAACAGATAGAAAAACCCACACGCATTATTGACATCCTGGAACGGAACAACAATGGAAAGAAAAACAACAATGCATTTCGGCTGTTCCGCAATGGAGGATGGCGGCATTACAACGTACAAGAATATAAGGAAAACTGCGACCTTATCAGCCATGCTTTGATGCATTATGGCGTGCGCCGTGGTGACACTATTGCCCTGATAGCCAGCAGCAGGCCAGAATGGAACATGATAGATATGGGTGTAATGCAAATCGGTGGCGTAATGCTCCCCCTCGACACCAACCTTGAGGCCGAGACGTATCTCGAAGTAATGAAACGCGCCAACGTACACATACTTATACTGGAAAACAAGGAGTTGTTGAACCGGTTTAAACTCCTCTTCCCCCAAATGGAAACACTGAAGGAGATATTTACCATCGACATCTCTAATGTCAGCGAGTCGTTCGGCGAATTGCTTGACTGCGGCCGTCAGCATGCCAACCCCGAGGAGTTGGAGAAAAGACTTTCCATCCTCTCGCCTGACGATGTATGCACACTATGCATCATGCCCGACGGCCAAATGGAGCCATTGACACACAAGCAGATGATGGTCAAAATCGAGGAAGCTTCCGAGAGGATATCCACTTCTGGCAGTCCTGCGGTGAGCAACACTCCGCTATACAAACTTGACGAGCGAATGAACAACTACGCCCTCCAATATCTGGGCCGCGAGATCACATGCTTGCCTGATGGACAGACATCAGAGGAACAAGCGGAACATAAAAAAGGTAGAGGATCCGGCAGGAAATTGAATGCAATGATGCTTCAACTGCTCACTTTCCACTTTTCATTTTAGTTATTTAGTAATTGTAGACGCGACGGATGGAATGTAACTGGTGAGTATATCTCTCCCCATCAAAAATACCCTTTGAATCGATCTGGTCAATTCTCACGAAACCAGACGAGTGGATAATATTCCCGTCACCCATACAGATACCCACATGCACAATGCGACCATCGTCATTACTGAAGAACGCGAGGTCATCACACCGTGGATCACAGGTACACACCTCTACACCTGCTGTGGCCTGCTGCGAAGCATCGCGCGGAAGCCAGAGGTCCAACGCCTTAAAACAGACCTGAGTGAGCCCAGAGCAATCGATCCCTGCACGGGATCGGCCACCCCACAGATAAGGGGTACCCAGGAAGCAACGTTCTGCCAGTTCAGCCGCAGTAGCGAACGGCACATATTGTTTATTGTCGACCCAGCCCTCATAACCATCATAGACACAACGGACTTTGGTCCATTTAGCCTCACGCAAAAGCACCTCGAAAGTGTCGCCGGCAAGCAGTTGGTTCACCATCTCGGCTCGGTCGCTACCTTCAGCACGCATGGGTACCGCTGACAAAAAAATATATCCTTTCATACATGTTATAATTGTCCTCTATCGATTGATTTGACTATACGATCGATAAGGTTGTCTTTCGAGTCCTTAGAAGGGTCAAACTTGGATTTCAGATTGTAGCCGAAGAGCCATGCACAGGCTTGGTAAAGCCCAGCACGCAAAGAACCTCGAAGGTCACTGACAAGGGTATAGGCGGAACGGCTGGTCTCGCGGTCGATGAGCTTTATGAGCACAAGTCCTTGCGAATAGGTGCGTCTCTTCAGATCCTTCTTGTATTCCTTCTCTATATCCTTCTCTGCCTGCTTGAGAGCCGCCTTGCGCTGCTTCGAGGACATATTCGCCACCTGAACTTCAAGAATATCAAGGCGTCGCTTCGCTTCGCGAGCATATGGCAACATCACCTTGACATTGCGTATCAATTTGGAATTATTCTTTATCTCCTTGGGAGTAAGCAACATACTAGAACCCCATACATTCACATCCTTAAGGTAAAAAACCGGAATGGTATCACCATTGATAATGGTGGCAAATGTCGTGAACCCATTGTCGGTCTTTTTTTCCGACATAGCATTTCCCTCACAGGAAACCGCAGTTCGTTCTAGTCCAGCCTGAGCAAGAATATTTGCCAAACCACCTTTCTCCTGGGCTAAAAGCCCGCACAGGGGTGCCAAGAAAAGCATCATGGGAAATAATCTGCGAAGATTCATGGTTTCTACTATTACACTCAACATCAATAACTACGAAATCGTGCTTTTATTATTTAGTATCGACAAAATAAATTTCTTGCCCAAAGTTCAAAAAAAAGATGTACTTTTGCAAACTCTAAATACAAAAATAACATGGAAGAGATTCTACGTGCCGAGGGGCTTTGCAAAACATTTACCCTTTCGCGCAAACAACAAAAGATAGAAAGAACCAGCACAAAACGCAAGACTGCAGTGGACCACCTGACATTCAGCGCCTACCGCGGTGAGATCTTCGGACTGCTTGGTCCAAACGGTGCCGGCAAGACAACGACGCTACGCATCCTAAGCACCTTGATACGTCCCGACGAAGGAGACGCGACACTCGACGGATGCAGCGTAGTGAGCCAGCCCGAGGCCGTACGTGGAAAAATTGGATTCCTCACCTCTGAGCTTAAACTGGAAGATTTCTTCACACCCAATTACCTATTTGACTTTTTTAGCCGTCTGCATGGTGTGGATGAAAACAAAATACAAGAACGCAAAGAACGAATGTTCAGCCGTTTCGGTATCGACAGGTTTGCCGAAGTGAAAGTGGCGAATCTTTCCACCGGCATGAAACAGAAACTGAGTCTGGTCATTTCTCTGGTTCACGATCCTGAAATCATCATATTCGACGAACCTACCAACGGCCTCGATGTGTTGACGGCACGCACGGTGACCGACTACCTGCAGGAACTGCGTTCCGAGGGCAAAACCATCATCCTTAGCACCCACATATTCAGCCTAGTGGAACGTCTATGCGACCGTGTAGGCGTGATTATCGACGGCAGAATGGCAGTATGTGGCACTCTGGAAGAAGTCTGCAACGGCATAAGTCTCGAAGACCGTTTCTTCGAAATCTACAAAGAGCAAAAAGGAGGTGAAGAATGAAATCGAATACACTGACCATTATTAAGAAAGAATTTGCACGTGTCTTTGGCGACAGACAACTGGTATTCACCACCATCATCATGCCGGGACTACTCATATACCTCATCTACAGCCTGATGGGAAACGGCATCGAAAAGATGATGACCGACGGCGCCAATGAGGTGGTGACTCTTCGTGTAGAAAATATGGAAAGTATTCCGCCGAGCCTTGCCCAGGTCATCGACTCGCTTCCGGCAACTGCAGTAGTACGACAGAGCTTTGATTCTTCCGACATCAGCACATTGAATGACAAAGACCTCAACGTTGTGTTGCTACGCTTCCCTGACAACTTTGATCTTCAGATGAGGATATACGACCCTCAGGGAGGTACTCCAGCTCCCAATGTGGAAATATACTACAACTCGACCAACAATGCTTCTAGCCGAGTGTTCACTTCACTATTCAAGATACTCACCGCTTTCGAGGACCAATTGTCCAACCGCTTCGATGTAAACCGCGAAGACGAGGGGCTGCCTAAGTTCGACCAGGCTACCGATGAGTCGAAAGGAGCAATGGTGTGGAGCAAGCTGCTGCCGATGCTCATCATCATGATGCTTTTCAGTGGCGTGATGGCCATCGCTCCCAGTGCCATTGCCGGCGAAAAAGAACGCGGCACTATCGCCACATTATTGGTAACTCCAATGAGACGTAATGAGCTGGCACTAGGTAAAATAGTCTCGCTCAGCTGCATAGCGTTACTGAGTGGCGTATCCAGTTTCATCGGCATCGCCCTTTCGCTACCCAACATGGTAGGTGGCGAAGAGAGCGCAGCGCTGACCTTCCACTACACCTTCGGAGACTATATAGTACTGTTACTCATCATCTTTGCCTCGGTTCTCATCATGGCCTCCGCTGTCAGTCTGCTGTCGGCACTTGCCAAGGATGTGAAAAACGCCGGCACGATGGTGACCCCCTTTATGCTGGTAGTGATGTTGGCCGGACTGTTGCCAATGTTCCAAAACGGGACCTCTGAAAACATCATCGTCTACCTTATTCCCTTCTATAACTCCATCGAGGTGATGACCGCCACCTTCGCCCACGAGATGCGGTGGATGCCTGTAGTCGTCACCTTGGTGTCCAACCTGACATACACAGGTGTGGCAGTGTGGGGACTGACACGCATGTTTAACAGTGAGAAAGTGATGTTCAGCAAATAAGAGCTCCTCCTTAAATGAGAAGAGGATTGTTCATACTGCTGGTTTTTCAACTTTCAATTCTCAATTTCCAATTTACCCATGCCCAGTGGTGGGAGGCTTGGAGCGAAAAGGCCGGATTGGTACTTTGTCTGCATCAAACAGACAATTCATTTGAATTATATAGTCCTCTCCAGACCACCGACCTCATCCCTATCAGCAAATGGTCACTCCAAAACGACACTTTGCGTCTGGAATGTAGCAGCATCGGATTCAAAGCGACCCTGAAACAAAAGGACAGTTTGTGGGTAGGTGATTGGAGGCAGGGCATACTGCGCGAAACCATTACATTCCACCCCTCTGACACCCTCTATCAATTGCGCCGTCCGCAGACCCCGCAGCTGCCTTACCGCTTCGACGAGGAAACCGTCTCTGTCGACTATACCGACTCACAAGGGAACTCCGTTCACCTAGAAGGCACTCTTACCTACCCTAAAAACAGGAATATAGCCAACAATAACAACCATTCCCCCCTACGTTTCCCTTGCCTCGTCTTAGTCAGTGGAAGTGGGCAGCAGAATCGTGACGAGGAAATCATGCAGCACAAGCCCTTCCTGGTTCTTGCCGACTATTTAGCCAGCCATGGTATCGCCGTGTTGCGCTACGACGACCGTGGCATGGGGGCCAGTACAGGAGCTCTTGACAATGCCACCACCAGCCTCTTCTCCGAGGATGCTGAAGCCTTATTCAACGCCATTAGAAACAATCCTCATATCGATACCAACCGCCTTGGAATCGGTGGCCACAGCGAGGGCGGTGCCATAGCTCCTCTGGTGGCGTCAAGGAACAACAAAGTCAGGTTCGTCGTTATGCTTGCCGGGCAAGGCTGTCCTGGAAGGGAGATACTGAGACAACAGGGAGCGGCGCTGCTGCATACTGCTGGAGTATGCGAGGACTTGATCACCATTAGGCAGGAATGCATGGATAGCCTTTGGACAGCTATGAAAGGGTCGGGGGAGAAATTAACACAAAAGCAGATACAAGGGATAATAAAAGCTCATACCAACAACCTCACCCAAGAAGAGGTGAACAGTATCGGTCTTGGCCGAGGGGCAGCTTACACACTTATGCAACAACTTTCTTCGCCATGGATGATATACTTTTATAGTGAATTATCCCCTGACGGCTACCTCCCCAAAGTCACCTGTCCTGTGCTGGCACTCAACGGTAGCAAAGATCTCCAAGTACTCCCCCGCCCTAACCTCGACCGCATCAAGCAACTTTGCCCACAGGCCGACTGCCGAGAATTGCCCGGCCTCAACCACTTGTTCCAGCACTGCACCGACGGTTCACCCAACGAGTATATGATGATTGAAGAGACCTTTTCCCCTGAGGCGATGAAAGCCATTGCCGACTGGATACTCGCCCTGCCGTAATGGCCACCAGCCATGCCGCTTCTACATTTTATTTGAAAAAAATTTGGCCAATCGAATTTTTATTCTTATATTTGCATTTTATTTCATTCAAGCGTTTTAAATAACATATGCTATATGACTTTAAAGGAAATTGTTGACAAACTGGGCGCGACGGTGGCCCTGGGCGGCGAACGGCTGGACATGGAGGTGGAGCATGCTTTCGCCTCCGATCTGATGAGCGATGTGCTGACACTGAAAGACACACCGGTACTCGTAACGGGACTATGTAACGTGCAGACCATCCGCACCTGTGACATGGCCAACCTCGAGGTGGTCATCTTCGTGCGCAACAAGCGCCCGACAGAAGACATGATAGAGCTGGCCGAGGACAACGATATGGTGCTCATTTGCAGCCAATACTCCATGTTTAAGACCTGCGGCCTGCTGTGGGACCTTGGAATGAAACCTCTGTATTGATGGGTTTTCCGTAATTGCGTGAATGTGTCAGCAGGCACTTTCGCATTAACGCATTAACCCATAACCCTAAAAAAAACAGAATTATGCATCAAGAATATACTGTTATAGAAGGCGATTTTGTCAACGCGGGCAAGGCGTCGAGCTCTGTCAAGAAGACGTTGAAGCAACTGAATGTGAACCCCCAGGTGGTGAAGCGTGTGGTGGTGGCCCTCTATGAAGCCGAGGTCAACGCCATCGCCCATGCCTACGGCGGCAAAGTGGAGGTGGATATCGACGCCGACAAGATACGTATGGTGGTGGCCGACAAGGGTCCCGGCATCCCCGACATTGCGCTTGCCATGCAGGAAGGCTACTCCACCGCGCGTCCCGAGGTGCGCGACATGGGCTTCGGCGCCGGCATGGGTCTGCCCAATATGCAAAAGAACGTTGACAAGATGAACGTCACCTCCGAGGTGGGCGTCGGCACCACTGTCGAGATGGAAGTGAACTTCCAGTAGTTGAAAGGAGTGGTGGTTGTCGCCATAACCCCATAACCTATAACCCATAACCTAAAAGAAAGATGTTTTATCACGCATTACAGATTGAAGAAGGGAGTTGCATCGGTTGCTCACGCTGCATGAAGATATGCCCCACGGAGGCTATACGCATCTTCGGAGGCAAGGCTTCCATCCAGGAACACCGTTGCATCGACTGTGGCAAATGCTACGAAGTGTGCCCCGCCCAGGCCATCAGCATCAAGGACGACGACTTCGAGGCCATCCACCGCTACAGCCACTCGGTAGCCTTGCTGCCAGCTGTGTTCATGGGACAGTTCCCCGACGACATCAGCGTCTCGCGTGTCTACGCCTCGCTGCAGGAACTCGGCTTCGCCCATGTCATGGAGGTGGAGAGCGCTGCCATGATCTATAAGGAGGCCAAGGAGAAATATGCCCGCGAGCACCCCGACATCCGCCCCCTCATCTCCTCCTTCTGTCCCGCCATCGTGCGCTTGATACAGATAAAATATCCCTCGCTCACCGAGAATGTGATGCCCATCAAGGTGCCGCTGGACCTCAGTGCCATGTATGCCCTCGAGGAGCTGCAGAGCCGCGGCATCCCGCGCGAGGAGATAGGCCTTTTCTATGTCACTCCCTGCGCCGCCAAGGTCTCCGCCGTCAAAGCCCCCGTGGGCGAGGAGGAGTCGATTATCGACGGCGTCATCAATATGAACCTGCTCTACAACCGTGTCTACAAGCATATCAAGGACATGGGCAAGAACCACCAGTACCCGCCCCTCACACGCCAGCGCCTCTCGGCCGACGCCATCCTCTCCACCCTCACCAACGGCGAACGCCGCATCTGCACCGCCAAGCGCTCCTATTCCATCGACGGCATAGAGAACGTGATGGACTTCCTCGACAAGCTGGAGAACGACGAGGTGGAGGGCGTGGAGTTCCTCGAGCTGAGGGCCTGCGACCAGAGCTGCGCCGGCGCCCTGCTGAGTGTGGACAACCGTTTCCTCTGCGGCGAACGCATGTATGCCCGTGCGCGAAAGGCTGCCGAGCGCGAGCGCAACGGCGAGATGGCTCGCGACCGCGAGATGGAGAAATACAGCGACTACCTGATTGACAACTCCCTCGTCGACGAGGTGGAACCCCGCTCGATGATGGTGCTCGACGAGAACATAGCCAAAGCCTTGGAGAAGATGGAAAAGATAGAGAAGATGAAGGTCCACCTGCCACAGATCGACTGTGGCGTGTGCGGTGCGCCTACCTGCGAGGCCTTCGCCACCGATGTGGTGTGCGGACGTGCCAACCTCCATCGCTGTGTCTTCTACCGTCTCCACCTCGAACAGGAGGGGAAAATGACGCTCAACGAGGGACGCTCCAACATGTATTCCGTCTGGGGCGATGACCGCATCAGCGGCGAGATAGAAGTTTAACTAGAACATTCCGGTCGACACCTGGTGTTCTGTGGGTGGCAAATCGACAGGTGGTACCTCGATCAATTCGCCATGCTGTCGGAAATGTTCCGCCAGTTCGCGGTAAAAACGGTGACGGGAGAGCGTCTTGACATTACCTATAATAATTAGTTTCATGCGCGCACGCGTAATGGCTACATTCATGCGACGGAGGTCTCGGAGGAATCCTATATTACCCTCGGCATTGTCACGCACCAGACTGATGACAATAACGTCTCGTTCCTGTCCCTGGAAACCGTCAACGGTGCCCACGGTGATGTAGCGCTTCAGCTTGCGGAAATAGTGCTGCATCTTCAGCAGCCGGCGCAGCAGGCGGGCTTGACCTCGGTAGGGGGTGATGATGCCGAAATCCACTCGCTCGTTCTCGATCTTCTGAGGCGAGATCATCTCGATGTAGTCGCGCAGGGCTCTGATTACCAGCCGAGCTTCCTGGGCATTACTGCGACTTCGGTAACTATTCTCTTTTTCTTCATAGTCCAATGCCGAGGTATCCAGCCATGTGAGTGACGTATCTAATGGCGAAACCTGGCGGTGAGCCACTTCGGGAGCTGCCTGCAGACGGCCGTGGTAGAACCAACGCGAGGGGAAAGCCATAACATCTTCGTTCATACGATATTGCATCGCAAGGAGAGTAACACTGCGTGGATGCAACTCCACCACTTTCTGCATTAAAGTACTGCTGAGACCTCCCTTGGCAGCTTCAATACTTTTCACCGTGGGTGGCAGTTGTTGGTGGTCGCCTCCCATAACAACACGGTCTGCTCTGAGGATGGCTGCCCAACAGGCTGGCTCGAGAGCCTGCGCAGCCTCGTCGATAAAGAGAGTGCTGAAACGGCGACGTTCCATAATGCGATAGGCGCTGCCGATGAGAGTACAACTCACCACACGTGCCTCGTTGAAGAGGTCAGCGTTAATCTTGATCTCCAGCTCCATGGCACGTTGCTGCAGCCTATGCTTCCTGTCTCCTTTTGCCTCTCCCTTATCTCCCCGCAACTCCTTCCTGATGTTCCAAAGTTCATGGTAATCTGGGTGCGAAGAATAGCGTCGTTCATAACTACATCCGAGCATTTCATCACTCATTCTCAGTGGATTTCCAATCCTTAGCACATTGACGCTGCGACGCATCAGCTGCTCGCTGATCCAGTCGACTGCGGCGTTGGAGGGAGCACATACAAGCACCTGCGTCTCGCGTTCAAGGGTCTCAATGACAGCTTCCACCAACGTAGTGGTTTTGCCTGTTCCTGGAGGGCCGTGAACGATACTGACCTCCTGGGCCTCAACAACGTTTTGGATGGCTGCATTCTGGCTGCGGTTAAGCCAAGGGAATGAGAGTTTTGGTAGCTCACGGAAAGAGGGTTGACTATTACCCACCAACACATTACGAAGACGTACAAAACGTTCATCTTCTTTGTGCTCTACTTCGGCGAGAGCTTCTTGCATCACGCGGTAGCTGGTATTGTCGATGCCCAACTGTACACCCAGCAGATGTCTCCGAGAGAGGTCCTGGATGCTCTGCAAAGCAGACTTCGACGGCAAACTGACGGTCATCACACCTTCACCCACCAGCTCTACATAGCATTGGTATGGCAGCTCTTTGGCACCGTCGTCAGCCAGGAAAAAGAATGTCACGGGTTTGCCTGGCTCAAAGTCAAGTTCTATCTCGTCTTCATCAACCTCATAGCGCAGCTCCAGCGTGAGCTGACCCAGCACATTGTAGGCATTGTTTCCCAACCGTACAGGATAACGACAGGTTGCCTCACGGATACAGCCTGTCAGCGAGGCCCCTTTCACCTCAAGACTACGGCGATAAGCCTGCTGCTCCTCGTGTAATTCGAGAGCCACGAGTTCACGCAAATGGCTGAAATATGTGCCTATATTCACCATCGGTGTGTGTTTTACCAGATTGCAAAGATACGAAAAAAAAATTTTTCGTATCTTTGCATTTTCAAACGGTCCTTATGAACAAGAAACTGATATTCTTTTTATCCTTCTTTTTGACCACATTAGTCCTTCAGGCGCAGCATCTCACAGCGCACCACGGCGATGTGAAAGAGGCCTACAGTTTCTGGTTCTACGAACCGCCTGCCGACAGCGTCGCACCCGATTCGACGCGGAAACCCTTGGTGGTGTTCCTGCATGGGAAGAGCCTCTGCGGCAAGAACCTAAAGAAGGTGAAACGCTACGGACCTATCAACGCCCTTGAGATGGGCATGCATATCGACGCCTATGTGCTGGCACCGCAGACCCGTGGCAGCTGGAACCCCGAACGGGTGCTGCGGCTGGTGGATTGGGCGGCAGAAAACTACGCTGTCGATACCAACCGCATCTACCTCATCGGCATGAGTCTCGGCGGCTACGGCACCCTCGATGTGGCGGGCACCTACCCCGACCGCTTCGCCGCCGCCATGGCACTCTGCGGGGGCAGCACGTTGAAAGAGTATTGTGGACTTAACCGACTGCCCCTGTGGATCCTACACGGCACTGCCGACCGCGCCGTGGGCATCGGAGCCTCGCAGCGTGTAGTCGACGCCATGGAGGCTTGCGATTCCACCTCGCGGCTCATCTGGACACCTCTCAAGGGTGCCAGCCACGGCCGTCTGGCTCGTATCTTCTATCTGTCGAAGACCTATGAGTGGCTCTTCTCCCACAGCCGCGCCGACAGTGCCCGCGCGGTCAATCGAGACTACGACATCACCGTCGAAGAACTCGCCGACAAGAATATCTATCGCGAAGTGCGCAACGGGGGCAACAAGGTGGTGACCAAGAAGGCCGTCGGCAGCTCGGAAAATTCAGAATCTTCGGAGAATTCAGAATACTCCGATGACTCCGAAGTCCAATACCATAAAATTAAGAAAGGCGACACTCTCAGCAAACTGGCGCGTCGCTACCATACCACGGTAAAAAAACTCTGCACGCTCAACGGCATTAAAGACACCACAAAACTCCAAATAGGCAAACGCCTGAGAGTGAAGTAGCCCCTAGTCCAAAACACTACTTCTTCATTAACTTATAGGTAGTTTGCATTGTGCCGTTGACGGGGCCAAGGGAGTCGTAGGTCGTGATGGAATAGATTGGAGTCTGAAGTACCATGTCTGACGAGGACATTGAACTAATCGTGTAGATTTCACTAATACCATTCTCGTTAAGGAATGCGATTTTGTCGTCCTGTATGGCATATTTGTTCCACTGGAGATCTGTAGCAATAAGAATATACTCTCCGTTGCTATTGATATACTGTGGGTTGGTTCCACACCAGTTGCCCGAGAGCGTTCCGTCGATTTTGAAAGTGATACTGGGCTTTTCGTTATACATGGGTCTCCATGTCTGCTCTGTGACGACACCATCGTCCCTCGTTACCTTCTGGCTATAGGATTCGAAAGTCCAGGTACCGAGAATCATTTCGTTGTAGTCGTCTGTGCAGGATGCAAGCATCGCTACCAGCATAACACATAGTATTAAACTTCTTCTCATGACAGGGTTGTTAAAAATTATTTCCTAGCTGATGAATCTCCTCACATGAGCCTCACGGCCGGCGGTGACATCGGGAATTTGATTGGTTAAGTCCATATATATTTATTTATAGGTAAAATAATATGTGAGTTGTCTATTTGTTTGTAATCAATAACCTTGACAAGTGCTCGGATATGCTCTAATCACTTCACGCTTTTCCAAATTCAAATTAATATACACTACAGCGTCACAGCCGTCCCACATTCTGGTGAATCCAGCATAACCGGGGAATGGAGGATCTAAATCCATGTAGATGTAAACACACCGTTCACCATCTGCGTTAAGGTAGAAGCCGTAGGTACGGAAATATTTTGTATAGTTGGTAGGACTTCCGATGTATCGGTTCCATCGTCCCATCTTGGGAATTACACCATCAATCAGCATTTCTGCCAATAGGACTTCGGCTTGCTGGACATCAGCCAAGTTAGGCATATATCTTTGAGGAGTGATTCCAATGGTTTTTCCCCAATGGTCTTCCGACACACTCTTGTTGAATAACTCCATCGAAGACTCATCTTCATTTGGTATCAGCAAGTACCCGACAGTATGCGTGTCATTCACGCAAGTGTACACTGTTGCATAAGAAGATTTGGAATTCTCATTTGGCACTATGTCGGTTATCTTAATCGGAGTAATATTCTGCGCTGCGGCACCCAAACCGATACCGCACAGCACCGCGCCGAGCAAAAAGAGTTTCTTCATTGTCTGTCTGTGTTTATTGTTCCCGTTCAATCTGTTCCTCACTTTATTTGATTTAATTAAGCGGTGTTCGGTTCCCCTAACGGGGTTGTTTCATTCCTGCATTTTCACCGCCATAGCTGCAGTTTGACGTTGTTTTTCTTTTTCTCCGCCGGATAAGTGGGACATCGGTCCTTGTTATGTCCCATTGTCTAGTGTTATTATTGTTCCGAATCTTCTTGTCCGTATAAGAAATCCATAAGGTCCACGAACTCAAATTGGCAACCCGGCTTGACGATGAGCACTCCACTTGTACAACTGTCCTGGGGGATGAAAGCAATGTCGCCTTGACAAAATATCTTTTTGTCCGCCGAGGTCTTGTGATATTTAACACCCATCTTTTCCAGTTTTTGGCCGCACAAATAATAGTAATACATCAAGTCGTCCGCCGCAACATAGAAGCCTTCCAGTGCCGCGGAGTCGTTCTCAACGTCGTGCAGCATTCTTTCCCAACATTCTTTGGAACGGAATATAAAAACATATTCTGTCTGTTCTCCGTCCACATACACATCTTCCGACTCTCTATACTGAGATATGGTGTCGCCGACGGAAACAACACCCTTGAAAGATGTATCTCCTGCGGCCTCGTTCGCCATAGCCTCATCAAGTTCGGCAGGCGTGCCACTGCTCTTGCATCCGGCCATCATTCCAACGAGGCACAGCACGGCGAGGGTCAAAAATGCTTTCTTCATATGTTGCGGCGCTGCGGCCTCGACGATTTCCTTGTTGTGCGACATCGACGAGCCGCAGAAGACGGAGATGTGCATTGCTTTTTTTACCACCACAATAATCTGAGTTTTGTTTTAGGATAATAACTTCTGAATGTCGCTGCCAAATCATATATGTATGGTAGCTCAGCTTTGAATTTGTCAATGTTATCCTTGAGTATTGCTTCACGGATGTTGTCAAATATTACACTGAGGTTGCCTACATTGGTTTTACGGTTGTGAGTAAGGCCATCGCTTATTGCCCAACGCCATGCATATTGAAGCACCATTGTCCCGCAATCCATGCAATTACCAGCCCATAGAGTGTCAGGCATTTTGCAATAGTCCTCCACATCAAAGAAAGATGATGTTGCCACTGCCGAATGAATCATTGAAAGGAGAGAATCCATGTCAGCCTTTTCGATTTTCAACCTATGGATGTTTGTGTCCATTAAGGGCTCCCAGCGTGCCTTCAAGATGAGTTCTGTTGAATCCGTTGCATAAATCCAAAGCGGTTGATTCGTCCATCCCATACGCATAAGCATGGAGAAAAGGACAGGTTCTTGTGTTGGCATTTCGGTATATTCAGCAATATGAAAGGAAGGAGTACCGGACAAAGGCTCAAGGCGATTGTTCTGTGCCCCGGCACTGGCGGCAAAGGCGAGGAGGGCGGCGCATAGGAGCAATATCTTCTTCATTGTCTAAATGTGTTTATTGTTTTACTTCAATTTATTGTTTCATTTCTGCATTTTCACCGCGCTCGTGAGCGGGGTATTGTTTCTGTACATTCAACGGTTGCCGTCCGCTGGTATGCCCCGCGAAACATTCACTGGATGTTTCGCTCATTGTGGAGCGAAGGATGGCAGCCTTACGTTCATTGTCTTTTTATTTCAATGGAAAAGTTGTTCCATCTTTTCTAATACCTAACATTTCGCCCCCTGCCCACACTATTCCTGTATGACCACTGAATCCTACTCCATTGCAAAAAATCAGAGCACTATCATAGATCAAAGGAATGACCAATTTACCTTTTTTGTCCACATAACCCCAGTGATTATTTTGCTTGACAGGGGCCACTCCATCCACAAATTGGCCTACTTGTTCATACTCTAAAGCCACAACAACCTCTCCTTTCGTATTTATAGCCCCACACTTACCATTTCTTTCCACGGGCCAAATCCCATCGCCATAAAATCCAATCCCATCCCATATTGGTTCTACTACAAATAATCCATTTGTGTCAACCAATCCCCATTTCCCATCTTTTTTCTGAGGCTCGTAATTGTCATACTCACCACCGCTTTTGCAGGCAGTCATAGCGGCGATGGAGAGGATGGCTGCGCATAAGAGCATTGCTTTCTTCATATACCTTTTTATTATATGTTATGTATCATTCTTACTGCGGGGTTTTGTTGCGGCGCGGCGGCCTCAACGATTTCCTTGTTGCGCGGCAGCGACGCCCCGCAGAAGACTGCTATGTGCATATTATTTTAATGAAAAGCTAACTGGCAAATTATATTGAACTCTAACAGGTCTACCTCGTTGTTTACCTGGAATCCATTTGGGCATGGAATTGACAAGACGAAGAGCCTCTTCTCCACAACCATCGCAAAGGTCTTTCAATATATGTGCATTTGTGATTGAACCATCTCTTTCTACAATAAAACTAACATATACTTTTCCTGTTACACATCCTGCTCCGCGTGGGTATCTGATATTGTCTTCAAGGTATTTGTACAAAGCTTCCATACCTCCTTGAAACTGCGGGTCGTCCTGCACCACGGTGAATACTATGCTATCGTCGTATAAGGGTTCATCTTCTGGAGGATAGGGGCACACTCCAAACGAGTACCCATCCACACGATAGGATCGACAGCACTCCCTCTCTTCATCTTCAAATTTGCTAACCTCCAGTTCCATTCTTTTGCCATCCCGCGCAACCTCATAGACATAGTCGTGCCAATAACCGCCACAGCAATCGGAACAAATCCACTCTTTCGGTTCCTCTTTCAACCTTATCTTTCTGTACTCAAACTGGGCAAAGCGGAATGTGGAGTCATCCTCTATGACAAACTTCGCTGGCCATTCATCTGCATCGTCAAACCAGTTCTTTGCATCCTCGTAGATTTCCACGCCATTATGATGAACTGAATGGACATAGAATGTGTCTTTTTGAGCCTCGGCCGCGACGGTAAGGATGAGGAGTGCCGCGCATACTAATAATATCTTCTTCATCGTGTTTGTGTGTTGGTTGTCGTTCTTCAATCTGTTGTCGATTTTATGTAATTTTGGCTCGCACCACTGCAAAAGGCTGTCGCAAGTCTGCAAATTGACCTCGCATCATTGCAAAGGCCATTGCATGAGTAAAAATCGACCTCGCACCACTGCAAAACGTATTTACAGGACTGAAAAATAACTTTGCAATGATGCGAAACGGCTTTGCAGCACTGTTTCATGGTTTCGCACCGATGCGAGACGCCATTGCAAAAATGTACGGGCGGTATGCGATGATGCAAGCCGCCCGTGCAATTATGCCATCAGCCTTTCTGCCAGCGCTTGAGCTGGGGGAAGTACTGGCGGAGCTGCTGGCGGTACTCGTCGGCGGTGAGGTGCTGGCCGGTATTCTGGTTAAACTGGTCGACAAACTGGACACAGAAGTCTATCATCTGCTCCATGGTGCAGTCCTGCGTGAAGTGACCGTCAGCGAAGCAGTACTTGCAGTAGTCGGGGTTGTCGCTCACGACCTCGTCGGTCAGCGGCATGCCGCAACTCTGGCAATAGCGCTGCTTGGGGGCGCCGGGCTTGCGCTGCAGGACGGCATAGACCTTGGCCATGATGTCGGCGGCGCGGAGGTGGTAGTTGGTGAGCATCTCGTCGGGAGTGCCGCTCTCGCCGAACTTGTCATCTACCGCCACATACTCCATGGGCGTGGGGCAGTGGAGGGCGAGGGTCTGGGCCACGCTGTCGCCGAGGCCGCCGTTGAAGAGGTGCTCCTCGCAGGTGACGACGGCACCGGTCTTGCGGGCGCTGGCCACGATGGCCTCCACGTCGAGCGGCTTGATGGTGTGGATGTTTATCACTTCGCAGCTGATGCCGACCTTCTCGAGCATCTCGGCGGCCTGCAGGGCTTCCCACACGAGGTGGCCGCAGGCGAAGAGGGTGACGTCCTTGCCCTCGCTCAGCAGCTGGGCTTTGCCGATCTCGAATTTTTCTCCTTCGGGCAGGAAGCAGGGCATCTTGGAGCGTCCGAGGCGCAGATAGACGGGGCCGACATGCTCGGCGGCGGCCAGCGTGGCGGCCTTGGCCTGGTTGAAGTCGGCGGGCACGAGGACGATCATGTTGGGCAGCACCTTCATCAGGGCGATGTCCTCCATGGTCTGGTGCGTGGCGCCGTCTTC